>Ga0209437_100170_pt1 | contig 142489 bp, 130 predicted proteins | sample AraplaL_Cvi_mTSA_FD_184266 | JGI IMG/M metagenome (GOLD analysis project Ga0209437, IMG submission 184266) | Arabidopsis root microbial communities from the University of North Carolina, USA - plate scrape CL_Cvi_mTSA (SPAdes) (version 2) | ecosystem: Host-associated > Plants > Roots >...
ACCGCATCCCATGATGATGCATCAGACCATGCTCCGTGAACAAGTACTATAGTTTTAGAATTGTTGTTGGTTACTTTTTGGGCTTGAGCAGTAAAACCTAATACACTCATTGCCATCATAATTATTGCTGTTTTCATGTTTTGTTTAATGCCTAATTGTTTAGGACACCACAAACATCCGACTATATGCCCTGGATAATTTTAACCCAGGTTAAAATCGAAAAATCCTCTGAAAAATATTTTTTCAAAGGATTTTAGCTTACAAAACCTGATGGCAGGATAATGCGCGTTACTTTCCAACCATCCTTTTCCGAATGCGGCTTAAAGACGGCCCCTGAATACCCAGGTAAGAGGCGATATGATAAAGTGGTACCGAATTAAAAATATTCGGATGTTTTTCCATCATCTCCCGGTAACGGTCCTCAGGTGTTTTAAACAAGAATCCTTCAGTATTGGTCATCACCTCATGAAAAGCAGTCTCGGCCACTATCCGCCCGAACCGTTCCCACTGGTGGGATTGTCCGTAAAGTTCATTCAGGTGATCGATGTGTATATATAATATAAGCGAATCAACCATCGCTTCGGTATAGTATTCGCAGGCCGACTGGGCTAAAAAGCTTTTATAAGATGCTACAAATTGATGATCAGTAAAAAACAGCATGTTCTTTTCTTCACCCGTATCACTATTTACCCTATAAATTCTAAACACGCCACTAATAACAAACCCCAGATGCTTACAAACATTTTTGTATTCGTTATAAAACTCGCCTTTTTTATACTGTTTTAATTTCCAGTGAGGCAGTGATAAGTCAAAGGCTTCCGGTTTCATACCAGCAGATCCTAAAACCTTTCGTAATAATTCTATTTCTGTTATGTTGTCTGACATGCTATAAAAATATAAATTTTAATACTATCACACACAAAGACACGCCGATAGTAAACAGTTACCACCATTACTGATTAATTGTTGCAGTGGTTGCCTTAAACGGACGGCCTGCTTTTAATTGATTCAGCTTTTTTTCGATTTTAACCTGGGTTAAACTTATCCGGAGCGGATAACCGGATGTTTGTGGTGTCCTAAACAATTAGGCATCTCAAATCATGAAAAAACTCATATTAATCTTACTCGCTGTAGCTACTACTACTATTATGTTTTCATCTTGTTCAAAAAAGAATGATGAAGTAAAACCCGCTGCTAAAAATTATGTACTGGTTCACGGCGCCTGGCAGGCTCCCTATGTATGGGACGCGGTAAAAACCAAATTAATTAATGAAGGCAACAATGTAACCGTTGTGGAACTTCCGGGCCACGGCAGCGATAACACCGCGCCATCTGCAGTAACTTTAAATAGTTACAGAGATAAAGTGATGGCTGCTGTCTCGAGCATAAACGGCAAGGTTATCCTGGTAGGCCACAGCTTAGGCGGTATGGTAATTTCTGCCGTGGCCGAGCAAAATCCTTTGAAAATTGAAAAACTGGTTTATCTGTCTGCTTATTTGCCAACTTCCGGGCAATCGTTATTTGACCTTGCCGGTACTGATGCCGGGTCGGCACTTGGGGGTAATGTTAATGGAACACCTGTTCTTAATATAGATACTGTTCATGGATTTATTGATGTGTTGCACAGCCAAATTGTGAATGTGTTTATCCAGGATGGTTCGTCTCAAGCTCAAAACCTTGTATTGCAAAATTATCGCGTTGAGCCGCTGGTTCCATTCGTTACTCCGGTAACGCTCACCGCCGCAAATTTTGGCTCTGTTGAGAAAGTTTATATCAAAACCTTGCAAGATCGTGTAGTTTCTCCCGGTTTACAAGACAGGATGATAGCAGCTGGAAATGTAAAAACAGTATATCAGTTAAATACCAGCCACTCGTCGTTCCTGGCTAAACCAGATTCGGTGGCAATATTGTTAACTAAGATAGGGCAATAATACAGCGCCGCCATCTTCAATATAAATGAAGCCGCCTCATAGTCAACTATGAGGCGGCTTTTTGCTTTAGACATAAAAATGCGTTCCGTATCTCACCACGGAACGCCTCTGTCAACTAAATCCCCAAAAAAGCAAAGGCTTTATCCGGGTATGCGCTATCTGTAATTTGATAACAGCGCTTGGGTACGCTGCATCCATGCCTGGTCAACCCCTTCATAATCATTAATCAGGTTACTGCCGTCAAAATTGCAAAAGCTGTGGTAGCCAAAAGTGGTATTGTTGCGCAGCTTGCTGTTCATGTAATCAATGTTTTGCTGGGCATAGTCAAGCCATGCCGTGTTTCCGTCGGCCTGGTAAAGTTTAATCATAGCCTGCGAGCCCCAAACGCACCAGGCCGGGTTTATCCTGCCGTCGGCGGTATTAAATATGTAAACGTGGTAGGTACTGTTCCAAAGATGGGTGTTCATGGCGATGCCCAAATTTTGCGCTTTGGTAGTATAAGTGGGTGCGGCGGCTATAGTTGCATACAACAAATCGGCTTCCAGCATAATGGCGTTATCGTAGGTGAATTTTTCCGTGTGCTTTGTTCCCGAGCCTGCGCCGTCAATTTTCCAAATGTATAAGCCTGTGGCGCTGTCGTACATGTTACCCTCAAGCCACGTGCGTACCGAGTTTGCCCAGCTCAGGTAAAAGCTTTGCCCTGTTATCTGGTAAAGCCTTAAAAATAATTGCATGGTAAGGCCGTTGGTTTGGGTTGGTTTTAAGTCGTGCGTGCCGGTATGCCACCAAAAACCGCCGCCGTAGGTTGTATCCCAAAGGCCGCTATTCATCAGCCAGTTGGCAATGGCCTTTGCCGAATTCAGGTAATTGGTTTGTGTTGCACCAGTGGTAACGTTGTAGGCATCCAGGTATGTAACCCCTGTTAAGGCGTTATCATCTACATACTGGTCGCCGCCGGCCCCGGAACCATCGGTATTTGCCGCCGAAAAATAGCCGCCTAGAGATGAGCCCGTATTCCACATATTACCCATCCAGGTATAGCTGTTGTTCATGTAAGCCGCGTAGCGCGAATCGCCCACAGACACGAACGCTGCGTCGGCATATATCTGGCTGGCGTTGTACCATTCGTAGCAACTGTTTGTTGTGGTATTCACTTTGTAGCTGTTGTACGATGTCATGATATTGCCAACTACAAAGCTGTGCGTTTGCTGGGCAAGGTTCCAATAAGCCGAGCTGCTGTTAAACGATGTTTTAAGGTCCTTTTTTGAAAGTTGGGGTGTGTTTTTCAGATCCTTTTTGCAGGATACCAGCAGTGCCAGCACTAACAGTGCGGCTAAGCCTTTAACTAAGTGTTGCTTTTTCATATAACAGGTTTTAAATTTGGTTTCTTGCGTCATTAAATTATATGTAATAATGTATATACATATTATCAATCACAAATTCCCCGCCCCACACTGTAAGTTATTTTCTACCGCTTTCAATAAGGCTTAATCGTGCGTACAATTCAGCTATGCAAGCTTCATCAAGCAGCCATTTAGGTTTAGCTATTTCTGCCGCGTTTGTTGTCCAGCTTTTGGTTAATAAGCCGTATTTGTCGCGGGCGTTTTTCCAGGCATAATCAAGGTTATTTTCCAGGGCATACAGATAAGCATAGTTGCCATCAACTTTATATAGCGCTTCATACCCTCGTGCCAACACTGTTACAAACCAGGGCAAATCTATCCGCATAGACAGGTTTGCATCGTGCTTTTGATTCATAAAATACTGCGTAGCATTCTTTGCTATGGTTTGCGCTTCGGCCAGGTATTTTTTATCGCCGGTAAATTGGTACAGCATTACCGATGCTTCCAGTACCGAGCCGGAGTTATAAGTCCAGTAAACTTTTTCAACCGAGCCATCAGCGGTTTTTTTGCTATTGTAAAAAATGCCATCGAGATTACGCAGGTTGGTTTCCATCCAGTTATAAAAGCGTTTTCCCCAGGTTAAGTAATAAGGATCATTCGTTGCTTTATAAAGCTTCAGCGCAACCAGCAACGCCATTCCATTGGTACAAGCCGGTTTTTGGTCGTTATGGCCTTCCAGCCAAAACACACCTCCTCCAAGTTTCTTATCGTCCCAGCCGCTAATGATAAACTTGAAAACCGTTTTTGCACGGTTCAGGTACAATTGATTTTTAGTATTAAAATAAGCCTCCAGGTACTCAATGCCCACAAGGCCGTTATCATCATAATAGCGGTCAGATTTTTCGAACATGGGTGGGTAGGCCTGGTATCCAACGGGTTTACGGGTTGTATCGCGATACTTCTCCATACCTATAGCCACGCTATCTAAATAAGGCAGGTATTTTTTTCGTTCGCCGGGAATACGCAGTAGTGCGTTGGTTGCAGAAAAGATGCCCGAATACGGCCACAGGAAGCTTACCTCTTTTTCTTTAACCTTATTGCCCTGCATATAAGTAAGCGAATCGGTTTTTGATGACGGATAATTTTCCGAAAAGAGGTGCGGATAGGCGGCTACCTTGTAAAGCGCCCACACCCGGGCGTACATGCTATCGGCCCGCTGCCGGTATATTATTGCTTTACTGTTTTGCGCAAAGGTTGACATGGCGTATGTCACCAGGCCCATTAGCAGAAGCACTGTTTTAATTTTATGCTGATAGAAATTCATTTTGTTGCTATAAGCTATAATTATTGCACCGATGGCGGCGGAACTTTACTTCCCCAGGCCTTATTGGGTTTGCTACCCATGGTAAATACCATTTTACCACCCTTCATCAGTTCATCGCGGTATAGCCAGCAATTGTTAAGCGGCTTGCCGTTAAACACAACCGACTGCACGTAAACATTGGTCTTAGAGTTATTTTTTGTTTCAATAACAAGGGTTTTATCATCGCCAAGCGTAATGGTTGCCTTATCAAACAGCGGGCTGCCCAATTCCACAATCGGGCGCGAGTCTGTAAAACCTTTCACGTCAAATAAGCCAAGCGCTGTGATTACATACCACGAACCTAACTGCCCCTGGTCTTCATCCTGCCCGTAGCCATAGCCGTGAATAGGCTCGATACCGTAAAAACCATCGGATATAGCCCTTGTCCATTTTTGGGTGAGCCACGGCTTGCCAGCAAAGTTAAACAGCCAGCAAATATGCAGACTTGGCTCGTTGCCATGATTGTAAATGGCATTGATACCGGCAAATGCGTTGATCACCTTGCCACCGCCAAAACCATCCTTTTCGGATGCGGTAAAGATGCTGTCCAGTTTGGCGCTAAATTTATCCTTCCCGTTAATGGCTATGAGCGCCGCCGGGTTTTGCGGCACGTAGTAGCTGTACTGTATGGCATTCCCTTCCTGGTAGCCGCGCCATGGTGCGTAAGCGTCAAACTTATCTATAAAAGTACCATCGGCCCTTTTAGGTTGCAGCAACTTATTAGCCGGATTGTACAGGTTGCGCCAGCCATTTGAATATTTGATGAACTTTTTGTAATCATTCATCTTCCCCAAATCCTTCGCCATTTGCGCAGCGGCAAAGGCGCTAAAGCTATATTCCAGCGTGTGCGATGCTGAGAAATGCGCCCCTGTAGAATCTGTTTTGTCCTCATCTATAAACGGTGAATAGCCATGCTCCAAAAAAGCTTTGGTATCCATTTTACCTGAGCCGACCTTGCGGTTTTTATAGCCGAGCTCGTTGTTTTTTATCGCCTCATAAGCCAGGTTTATATCATAATTGCGGATACCACTTTGGTAGGCTCCCGCTATGGCCAGGCCTACAAAGTTGGTACCCACGCCCGATACAAATTCGCTGTTGGCAATGCCATCGCCAAACCAGCCTTTATCATGATAGATCTGTAATTGCGTATGTACAAAATCCTCGTACCAGCCGGGATATGATAAGGCCCAAAGCTGGGTTAAATCCCAAAACCCGCCCCAAATGGCATCTGTATTCATAAAGTTGTAGCTTAGCTTTCCGTGAATATCCAGATGCAACTGGCCAACCTTTCCACCATGCATAGGATAAGCGCCGTTAACATCGCTGGCAATGCCCCTGCCCAAAAGCGAATGGTAAAGCCCGGTGTAGAATTTTATTTTAGCGGTGTCGTCTTTACCCTCAACTCTTAATCTGTCAAAGTCTTGCTCCCATGTCTTTTGGGCGTTTATTTTTGCTTGCGCGAAGGTCAGGTTTGCAGCCTCGGCCAGTAAATTTGCTTTTGCGTTTTTGGTGGATGTGTAAGAAAGGCCCACTTTTATCTCAACGGTCTCCCCTTTTGTGGTTTGATAATCAAGGAACAGACCTGCCCCTTTTCCATTAGCAGCCGACGATTTTTCTTTGATACCATCAGCGGTAAAAGAACCTATATCTACCGGCTTCTTACTTAGCTCGCCATAAAAATACATATTTACGCGCCCGCCCTCATCATAGGTCTTTACGTATTTGGGATAGGTAATTACAAAACCTTCAAAGTGGGTATCGTCCAGCATTTTTATGCCGGCATCCATCACCGGGCCGCTTTCGCCCTGTACGTTTCCGACATCTAAAATGATATGCGATTGCTTACTCGCCGGAAAGGTGTACCTGTGGAAGCCCACCCTTTTTGTCGCGGTAAGCTCGGCAGTGATACCGTAATCATCCAGCAAAACCTTATAATATCCCGGCTCGGCAACCTGGTTCTTCCGGTCAAAATGCGAGCGGTAGCCCGTGCCAGGCGTATCCAAAGCGCCAGGTTTAACTTTTAACGGGCCGGTTGTGGGCATAAAGCTCACCCCACCCACTTGCCACTCGTGGAAATGGGCAAAGCCCTCTATCGAATTTTGTCGGGTATCATAACCAACAGCCTCCCATCCCTGGTTATTGCCATAATGCGCGTTGGTGGACGGGCCTAACTTGGCCATGCCCCCCGGCACCGCCGCAGGCGTATAAAAAAACCACCGGCTGTGCGCAGTACCAATATTCGGGTCGACGTATTTTAACAAGCTTTGCGCTTTAACACTGCCTATAGCCAGCAGCGCCACAGGCACCAAAACAATTGATTTTAAAATCTTCATTCAAAAAAAATATTTAAGTATGTGTCTTTGCAATTTATTTGTACCTGGATAGCAACACCTGTACGCGCTGCATCCATGCCTGGTCTACCCCATCCATCCCGTATCTGTTGCTGCCGTCCAGCCCGGCGTATTGCCAGTATCCATGACTGGCGGCATCTCTCATCACTACATTTATCGCATCAATATTGCCCTTAGCATAGGTGAGCCAGCCTGGGTTATTATCTGCCTCATAAAGCCTTATCATAGCCTGTGATGCCCACCCGCAGTAAGTTGGGTTGATCCGCACATCGGCCGTGTTGAAAATATACACGTTGTGCGATGCATCCCATAAAACAGTGTTCATGGCGGTGCCCATGGCCTGTGCTTTGGCCAGGTAACCGGGTTCGCTCATTACGGTTGCATAAAGCAGGTCGTCTTCCAGCATAATGGCGTTATCGTAGGTAAAAATCTGGCTGTCAACTTTGCCATTCGCTTCTATCTGCCAAAAATAAAGACCTTTACCTGCATCGTACATCTTTGTATTTAACCACGTGTTTACCGATACAGCCCAATCCTTATATACAGATTGACCGGTAATTTTATACAGGCGTAAAAACATCTGCAAAGCAATGGCATTTGATTGCGTTGGCTTCACGCTTTTCTCGGTGCTCCACCAAAAACCACCACCGAAGGTGGTATCCCATAAACCGCTTTTTATTACCCAATTGGCACAATTTTGTGCTGCGGCCAGGTAACTTGTTTTGGCCGATCCTGAACTTACTTCATAAGCATCCAGGTAAGCAACCGCCGTAAGCGAATTATCATCTACATATTTTGTTCCCGAGCTGCCCGTTCCGTCAAGATTGGCAAAAGCAAAGTAGCCGCCGTTAGGGTCCGATTTATCCCAAAGTCCGTTCATCCAGGCAAAGGTGGCATCCATCCCGGCCTGGTAAGATGCATCGCCTGCGGCAACCATGGCGGCATCGGCATAGATCTGGCTGGCGTTATACCATTCGTAAGCGCTGTTTGCATTGGCGCCGGTATTAACGCGGTAACTTTTATAAGATGTTAACAGGTTATTTATGGTGTAGTCATGGGTTTCCCTGGCTTTGATTAGGTAAGATGAAACTACCGGCGTAGTATCCGGCGGATTGGTGCCGCCGTTTCCCCCTTGCGGGCTAACTTTTTCCTTACTGCACGATGCTGTTAAAATAATTAAAACAGCGCCTAATCCGTATAAAATATTTTTCATGGTATATTGGTATACAGCGTGCCGGAAATTGATTTCCCGGCACGCTATCTTAAAATAATATGCCGCTTAAAGCGTAGTGACTACCTGTGTGTATGGGCCATCTGCTTTAAAATAAACGTCAACTTTTACGTTGTGATTATCGGCAGAATGATCAAATTTATAGGTGTTGCTCCATTGATCATTGGTAACAGGCAACAAGTAAAAATAGTCGGCAGGTTGCCCGGCTGGCGGAACGTTATCTGCGTGCTCGCTGCCCCAATATTCAAGCCCGGCAGGCGTGTGCACAATGTATTTGTAACGTTCATCGCGTCCCCACGAAAACTGGTAAAATACAACGGGTATGCTCGCTGCTTCCCATGTGCTGTTGCCCTTATAATCTAAAGTACCTATTTCGGTACCGTAAGCCGACATGTACAAACCTATTGATTGTATTTCTGTAGCTGAGGTTGTAGCCACGTTCAGGTCAAAGCTTAAACGGTACACTTTGGTTGCGCCGCTTACGGTTGTTGCCGAGCTGCCCAGTTGAATAATACCATTAGCATCAACATAATATTTGGTGCCACTGGCATCGGGCTTATCCGTTAGCTGGTAGCTGCCTGCCTGTAAACTGGTGTACACCTCAAACACGCCATCTGCAGTTTTTTTAAGCTGAACGGCTTTGCTTACGTCGGCACCGCCTTCGGTAGCTGTACCTGTAAGGTATAAAGTTGCGGGCAATACCGCAAAACCTGCAGGCCTTTCAATAGTAAGTGTGCGGCTGCTGGTGCTTAATTTTGTATTGGTAGCCTTAGACGCAATAACTGCCCATTTTACCTGGCCAGAGCTTGAAGAGGCTATACCGGCCAGCGAGGCAATTTTATTCATATCTTTTTGGGTAATAGTGGCCTGCGCCTGCACGCCCGAGCCATCGGAAACGGTTTTATAAACCGGCTTGCTGAAATTGCCGCCGACCTTGTCAAAAACTATTTCGTAAAGCACCAGGTCGCCGTCTGCTGCCTTTGTTGCATTCCATTTAAATACCAGGCTTGCACCTGTTGCAGGCTGCAGCTTAATATCGGTTGCATCGGTTGGCGCATTTAATGTGCTCACAGGCTCCAGGTCCAGGTTAAGGGGCCTTTCGTCTTTTTTACAGGAGGCAAAGGCCAGCACAACTGCCATCGCCATAAAACTGAATTTTAAATATTTTTTCATCTCTTTAAAGGTTAACAGGTTTATCAATAACCAGGGTTTTGTGTCAGATTTTTATCCAGGCCGAGGTCGTTTGCCGGTATAGCCCACAGGTAATCCCTGCCAGGGTTAAACTGCCTTTTCTGAGTACGGATATAGCCGTTATCAGTGCTTTGGTCTGACGAGAACTTGGCACCGTGCGCATAACCGTTCATTACCGTTTCAGCTATTTTCCATCTCCTGATGTCATCAACACGCAGGCCTTCCATTGCCAGTTCAACCCGTCTTTCGTTACGGATGATGTTGGTCATGTCGGTATTGCCGGGATAATTCAGCGCGCCGGGATCGGTAAAGCCGGCCCGGGCGCGTAAGGCGCCGATGGTTTTACCCCATACCGTTGCATCCATTTGGCCAAGGCTGTTTTTTGCTTCAGCATAGTCCAGCAGTATTTCGGCATAACGGAATAAGTGCAGGTTATTACCCGATACAAAGCTGGTTTGAGCGCTTGGGTCGAAATACTTTCTCCAGTAATAGGCCGTTGCAGATGAGCTTTGCGAAGTCGGCGTGTATTCGTCGGCACCTGGCTGAACCGGATCAGATCCGGGTTTAATATAGATGGTTTTGGTGCTGCCGTTAACGCCGCCGCCATTATCCCAGTGATAGCCGTCGTAAACAACGGTTGCGGTTAAACGCGGATCGCGGTTTACATAAGGATTGGATTCATTATAACCAGAACCTGCATCGCCAATTGCCTTACCATTGAGCATAATGTACGAGTTAACCAACTCCTGGGTTGGCGCCATATTGCTTACACGGCCACCTACAGAGCGCGGTGCAAAATCCCAGAAATCCTGCCAGGTGCGGATGTTGGGTACATACTGTAATGAAAGTATGGTTTCCGGATTGGTTTTATTTACCGATGGCGTGCTGAATAGTGCGCTATAGTCTGGATTTAAAGAATAATTACCATTGGTAGCCTGGTCGTTCATGAGTTTTTCGCAAACTGCAACCACGTCGGCCATGCGGTCGCCCTGGTATAGTAATACACGGGCCTCTAAAGCCAATGCGGCGCCCTTGGTAATTCTGCCGTTTTCAGCTGCCGGGATTGCGTCTTTCGACGGCAAATCATTTAAAGCAGCGTTCAATTCGTCGAGTACAAATTTTACCACGGCGGCTTTGGGTGAGCGGGCAACTACCTTCGCTTCGTCAGGTGTTTCGTCATGATCCCAGATCGGCACATCGCCATACCATTTGGTGAGGTTAAAATGCTCAAACGCCCGGATAAAGCGCGTCTCGGCTTTCAGCCTGGCAACGGTAGCTGCGGGCAGCGTGGTATTCTGGCCAATGTTAGCCAGGAATATATTGCACGACTTAATAGCCGAATAATAATACGACCAATCGCCTGCAAATTTGGCGGTGTTTGCCGTAGCCTGCCCGCTGGCAATCAGATTAAGATCGCCGGCAGGTGAATAAGCATTGTCTGACAATGCCTCGGGGTTAAAGTACAGCGAACTGCTATAGATCAGACTGTAGTTGTTATATAGGGCACTGTAAACGTTTGCGTCAACCTTCCAGAAGGTAAGGTCCGAAAATTTATCGGTAGGCGCAATGTCCAGTTTCTTACATCCCGAAGCCGCGACTATCGCAAGGGAAGTAATAAGGAGCTTCTTTAAAAATTTCATGTCTGTATTTTTAAAATATTATTAAAAAGTTACGTCGAGGCCTACACCATAAAATACTGGCAGCGGGTATTGCCTGGCACTGTTCGATGCCGCATTTGTATTCAGGTTATTGCCAAATTCAGATGTTTCCGGGTCGATAAATTTCAACTTGGTGAGCGTTAGCAGGTTTTGCCCTATTAAAGAAACCCTTAACCTGTCCATACCAATCTTCCTCGAAACATTTTTAGGCAAGGTGTAGCCTATGTTCACATTCTTCAGCCTTGCATAGGCAGCATTGAATTTGTACAAATCAGACCCGGTGCGCCAGTTATAGGTGTTTGACGGCGAACCGATAGCCGCCAGTCTTGGAAATCTTGCATTGGGATTGGTAGGAGTCCAGAAATCTGTCTGGTGCTCATATAAAGTCTGTCCGTAATTATAATGGAAAGGTTCAACCAGCTCGCCACGTAAAAATTCATCTCTTTTACCAACGCCCTGTATAAACAGCTGCATATCGAAGCCATGAGTAGCTATCCTGTAGGTAAAACCGAAAGTATAACGCGGGAAAGGATTGCCTAATACCGTTTTATCCTTATCGTCAATCTTGCCGTCACCATTTAAATCCTTAAATTTCAGATCGCCGGGGCCTACTTCTGCACCTGCAACTTTTGGCGATGCGTTGATGTCGGCCTGGTTTTGGAAAAAGCCGTTGGTTTCGTAACCATAATATTGCGTTACCGGTTGCCCAACTTTTCTTATCAATTGGAACACGTCCTGGTTAATGATCTGCTCGGTTGTACCCCCTGTAAGTTGTAACAACTTGTTCTGGTTATCGGCAATGTTAATGCTGAAGCTTTGTGTAACGTTTTTGCCGCGCAGGTTATAGGTTAACGATGCTTCCCAGCCTTTGTCTCTTACCTTTGCAACGTTATAGTCGGGCAGGGCGGCTCCAAATAACGACGGCACATCATACCTTGGCTGTAAAATATCGCTGGTGGTTTTGTTAAAGTAATCGAATGATGCACTCAGCTTATCATTAAACAAACCGATATCCAAACCGACGTTTAACGATGCGGCCTTTTCCCAGGTAAGGTCATGGTTAGACAGCAAAGTGCCTGCACCGCCTACCGCCACATTGTTAAAGCCATACGCGCTCGGGTAGTTAAAATAAGTTGTTTGATACTGGTAGTTGCCAACATTCTGGTTACCCAGCACACCGTAAGTTGCACGCAGTTTCAAATTGCTCAGCGTATTTTTATATGGCTGCATAAAAGCCTCATCAGATATCAGCCAGCCGCCGCTTACAGACGGAAAAAAGCTGGCGCGATGTCCTTTAGCGAATTTTGAGGATGCATCATCACGGGCGGTAGCTTCAAAAAAGTAGCGGTTTTTGTACGAGTAATTTACCCTGGCAAATGCCGAAAGCAAACTGTTTGCATTAACCGCAATGCTGTTGTATGAATTAACGGCGTCAATGATAGTGCCGGTAGTAGGCGTACCTAACAATGGGTCGGTAAGCGTTTTTTGCAGCTGGAAACCGTTCTGCGTATAGTTTTCGCTCGATACGCCTCCCAATACCTTAAAGCTGTGGTCGCCTATGCTTTTGGTGTACTCGGCAAATACCTGTGTATTGAGCAATAACGATTTTCCGTTATTGTCAAAAACAGTGCGGTCGTCGCCGTACACACCCGACGGCAGATAGTTAACCTGGTTTCTTTTAAAGAAATTGCCGTTGTTCTGTATCGTTCCCCCGAAAATACCGGTAAGCTTTAAGTCTTTCGTGATACTTAACTGGCCATTAAAAGCGCCATAAATTTCATCATTATCAGCCTGGTTATAGCCGCCTTTTTGCAGTACGCCGTACTCGTTGTACTGCGATGCAACTTCGTTGGTCAGATAATTGCCATTGGCATCTGTCCAACTGAAATTATGCGGAACACGATTAGCATCTGCAAAAATATTGTTGTCGCCAACGCTGTTGGTCTTGTTGCGGGTTTTGGTATAGTTAAGGATAACATTAGCCTTAAACTTGCCGATAACCGATGTTTGGTTTAAGCGGAAGTTATATTTCTGATAGCCGAAATCGGCCCCCGAACCGCCGTTGCCAATCAGATTGCTACCCTGGTTTTGATAACCGGCAGATATAAAGTACGAGCTGGTTGCGCTACCGCCGCTAATGCTTACGTTTTGCGATTGCTGCGGCGCCTTTTTCAACAGGTGCTCTATATCCCAGGTACCGTTTCCGGCAGCCTGCAATGCGGCTATCTGGTCGGGCGTGTAAGCAGGCGGCAAGCCGGAATTTACTAATGACTCATTTTTATAATAGGCATTATCAGCGGCGCTAACTTTATGCACCAGCACCTGTGCGTCTTGTATACCGTAACTGCCATTGTAGGTCAGTGTCGGTTTCTGGTTCAGGCGGCCGCTTTTGGTGGTCACCAAAATAACGCCGTTTGCTGAACGTGAACCGTAAATAGCTGCCGAGCCGGCATCCTTTAATATCGAAACATTTTCGATATCGTTTGGATTGATTGTATTCAGGTCGCCGCCGATGATACCGTCAATTACAACCAGTGGGGTGTTGTCGCCCAGTGTGCCTACCCCCCTGATGTTTACGGTAACATTGCTGCCGGGATCGAGCTGGGTTTGCTGTATAATTAAGTTTGGCGACTCGCCCTGCAATGCCTGGATGGTGTTCAGAACCGGTTTGTTTTCGATATCTTTTGAACCAACGGTGCCTACTGCGCCGGTAACGCTTACCTTCTTCTGGGTACCGTAACCAACTACCACTACCTCGTTCAGCTGGCTTGCGCCCGGCTTCATTGATACGTTAATAGTTGTTTTGTTGCCTATGGCTACATCCTGTTTGGCATAGCCCAAAAATGAAAAGGTTAAGCTTTTGGAGGTGTAATCGTCAGGAATGCTCAGCGAGTAACTTCCCGAAACATCGGTTACCGTACCAATAGCAGTGCCGGTTATGCTTACGCTTACGCCGGGCATGGGGTCGCCGTTCTCGTCAATTACCTTTCCCTTTATGGCAACCTGGGCGTTTATGCCGGAGTGTGTTTTCAAATCTTTCCCGGGAGCGCCATAGCTTGCCGGGGCGGCGGCCATTAAAATAGCTGCCGGGAGCACCAGCGGCAGCCATTTGATTTTCCCTAATTTGTGTAGTAATTTAATTCTCATAATTATCAGTTGATTAGTAGTTTGGTTGGTTAATGGATTTATTTTTGGTATGATTTATTAAAGAATTTGTTTTGAGCCGGTAAATGATTGTTTCCAGTAGGCTTCGATACTTTCGAGCGAGCGGCCCTTGGTTTCGGGTATTAGCTTCCAGGTTAGCCAGAGCGCCGGTGAACAGCAAATGGCAAACAGCCAGAACGTCCACGATGAACCCAATCCTTCCAGCATAAGCGGCGTGAGCTGGCCCACAAAAAAGTTACCTACCCATAGCGAAAGCGTTGCCAGCGCCATAGCCTTGCCGCGTATGGCGTTCGGAAATATCTCGCCGATAACCACCCAGCAAACCGGGCCGAATGAAAAAGCAAAACAGGCGATAAATGCAAGAATGAATATGAGTATCCAGGGGCCTGATGTAAGGCCCATAGCAAATAGCAGCCCGATGACTACCAGTGATATTACCGCACCGCCAACACCCACAAACAGCAGCGGCCTGCGCCCCCACCTGTCAACAGTAAAAATGGCAACGAAGGTAAATACCACATTTACCAGCCCGATAGTTACCTGTCCTCCAAGCGCATTGTTGAGCGTAAAACCTGCCTGCTCCAAGATCCTCGGCCCGTAATATATTACCGCGTTAATGCCGCATACCTGCGACAGGAACGGCAGCAGCAGGCCTATCCACATTGCTTTGCGGTAAACCGGGGTAAAAAGCTCTTTAAGCGAACCGGATTCCTCAACTTTGCTTGCTTTAAATGCGGCTACTTCGCTTTCGGCAGCATCAACCCCATCAATCCGCACCAGGATATCTTTAGCCTTTTGTTCTTCGCCCCGCAGCAATAACCAACGCGGCGACTCTGGCACCATAAATAACGAGATGAGAAATATTGCAGCCGGCAAAGCGCCAAGGCCCAGCATTGCCCGCCATACCTCGGCAGAAAATATTCTGTTCATACCTTCGCTGCCAAATGATTGCCCTGCATGGTTTACCAGGTAGGCATTTGAAAAATAGGCCAGCACTATGCCGACAGTTAAGGCCAACTGGTATAGCGATACCATCATCCCACGGAAACGCGAAGGCGAAAATTCAGAAATATATAATGGTGATACCATGGATGCGACACCTATGCCTAAACCACCTATCAGCCTGAATGCTATTAATGTGGTAAATGAACCTGACAACATACAGCCCATTGCCGACGCCAGAAACAGCACTGCCGAAAGTATCAGCACTATTTTGCGACCATATTTATCGCTCAATTTGCCCGATACGCTCACACCTATAATGCAGCCAAGCAGGGCGCAGCTTACAAACCAGCCTTCGTAATTGGCATCCAGGCTAAAATCATGCTTCACCAGGCTTACAGTGCCGGATATCACAGCAGTATCAAACCCAAATAAAAAACCGCCGAGGGCTGCCACCAGGCAAACCAGGCACAGGTAACTGTTACTTTTTTTCATCGAAGTATATTATTACTGTACTCATTGGTTTACTTTAAAAATGCTTTAATAACTTTTGCCGGGCTTGCGCCCACGTTGGTAAGCTTATAGCTTTTTGCTGCCGCCGGTATTACAAATGTTTCAGCGTAGGCAAAGGCCTGTTTGGAGCCGTTTTCTGTTTCAACCAAAACTGATTGTCCTTCAACCAGCATCATTACATGGCAGCAGCCGGCAGTTTCAATAAATATTTCGCTGTTAAAATCAATGCGGTGCACATCGTAAAAATGATCGGCATGGGTAGGCAGGTGTACTAATTCCCAATCTTCTCCACTTTCAATAACTGCCGGTTTCGACATTAATTCTGCCTGTACACGGTTTCCCTTCCGGCTAAAATCCAGGTTATTAAAGGCGTGCTCTATATTTATCGGCCGGGGATTGCCGTCAAGATCAAGACGCAGCCAGTCATACATTTTAAATGTGAAGATGTACGGTGTAGCGCTGATCTCTAAAACCAGGTTGCCGGCCCCGGCGCTATGAACGGTGCCGTTAGGTATTAAAAACAAATCGTGCTTTTTAGCCGGGTGCACCTGTACATAGTCGGTTATCTGCAGCTCAACCCCCAGATCCTGGCTTTTTTCCAATTCAGCCCTAAATGTTTCCGGCTTAATGTCATCCTGAAAGCCGAGGTACACGTTGGCTCCCGCCTCGCAATCTAAAATGTAGTAGGTTTCATCCTGGGTAATGGTTTCGCCGAAAACCTCCTGTATATACTTTAGCTTTGGATGGCATTGAATAGACAGGTTACCGCCGTCGTAAGTATCTAAAAAGTCGAAGCGAACAGGAAACTCATCACCAAATTTGCCGGCATGTTTGCCAAGCACCTGCTGCTGGTTGCTGAACATCAAAAAATCAAATGATGCCTCCAGCACATAACCGCCGCTCTCAAACAGCAACCCGTTCTCGGGCACTATCAGCTCAAACGACCATGCATAATTAACCACATCCTTATTTACGTTGGGGATATGCTGTTTTATCCATTGGCCGCCCCATGCACCGGGTTCAAACCAGGGCCGTACCCTTACGGTCGACTGGCTTATTTTGTTCAGTCCCTCACGCAGGTCGGCCATTTGCATCCAGTTAATATCGGCCAGTTGCTGACCGTCAGCTATAATGGTTATTTTGTCAAGAATCTGTTTTTTATGCTGATTGAGCAACACCCAGTCTACAAAATAAAATCGCTTATACATTACAAACGGCTGTGCCAGCGTGCTGCTGCCCAGGTTATGTACTGAGCCTGCCCGCATGCGGAACTGCAGCTCGTTTTTTGGCAGGTCGATATAAATAACCGGCGCATCCCATCCTGCTAATGTTGCACCGGGGCCAATGATTATGTTTATATCAAATGTATGGTTAGGTAACTGGGCGGTAAGGGCAGAAATATTATAAAGGTCTCCCAGTTTTAAGCCGGTGCGCGTTCCCCAAACAGAATCGGCTGAACCTAAAAACGGTTGAACCAGCACATCAACCTCCTCTTCGGTCTTTAAATATGCCGATGTGTTTATCCAGTTTACTTTTAAGCCTTTGCTATTGAATTCCTTGCTTAACTCATCTGTTATACTGCTGTAAAATACGCCTGCATAGCCATCTATTACCACTGTTTTCTCATTAATGATCCATTGCGAAAGCGATGCGTAACCATTAAATATCTTGTTGTCGCCTACGTTGCAAACGGGATATATGTCGTAATTATCGCCGGCAACGGTACGATCAGTTAAGCGCGCAGGCATTAAAAACTGTGAAGATTTACGCAGTTTACTTGTATCAATAGTATTAGTAACAGTATCAGTGGTAATATTTAAACTCATAATTAATTGTAGTAATGTATGTACATATTATTTGAAACATAAAAATCCCCGGTTGAGGAATTCGTCTATTGCATCAGGAAAATTTTAAGCGTTGGTTTATATGTTATAATGTACAAACATATAAATTATTTTATAATTCCAAATTAAATCTTAAGATTTTTATCGAGTGCCCGGTTACACAGCCAATTAACCTCAATTTAAAGATAAAAACATGTACCAACAATAAAACTAATTTCCAAAAATGTTTACTATTGTAAATTATTAAACCGATGAAATATTCTATTGACCACAAAAGCCCTATTCCGCTTCACGCCCAGGCCGAAACGATTTTACGGGAATTAATAGCCGACGAGGAGTATCAAAACGGCAAAATGCTGCCGAACGAGGTGGACCTGGCCAAAAAGCTCGCCATATCGCGCACAACTTTAAGGCAAGCTATCAACAAATTGGTTTTTGAGGGGCTTTTAGTTAGGAAAAAGCGCGCGGGTACCAAAGTTGCGCAGTCGGCTGTAAGCTCTAAATCTAATAACTGGCTCAGCTTTTCGCAGGAAATGAAGCTGCGGGGTATTCCTATTAAAAACTTCGAGCTGCACGTTACCTGGGTATATCCCGACGAAACACTGGCCAATTTTTTCGAAATAAAAACCGATAGAAAGATAATAAAGATGGAGCGTGTAAGGGGTAAACCGGAAGAGCCCTTTGTTTACTTTGCTTCATATTTTCACCCCCGTGTAGGCTTAAACGGCGAAGAAGATTTTAAGCGCCCGTTATACGAGATGCTGGAAAATGAACATTCGGTTATTGCCACCTTGTCAAAAGAAGAAATAAGCGCAACTGCAGCGGATTCATTTATTGCCGGAAAGCTTAAAGTGCCAGTTGGCAGCCCGGTGCTTTTCCGAAGACGTTTTGTATTTGACCAGGGCGAAAGGCCTATCGAATATAACCTGGGCTATTACAAAGCGGATAGTTTTGTTTACTCGGTAGAAAGTTCGAGATAGTTGAAGAACGGAAAGTATCAAAACAAAATAACTAACTGATAATCGGTTCCCGTTTTTTCAGGGGCTCACGGATCAATAGATTCCGGTTCCCCGTCAATGGATGAAAGTTTTTGCCTCCCGCTGTTATAGAATACCACGACCGGGCAAAACAGCATAACTAATTTACTCATCATAAACAAGACATTTTCCATACGGTTTAAGCAGGCCCTTTGCTAAACCCATGCCTAAAATATATTTAATTTATTTTCAATAAGTTAATCAGAAATCCGCCCCGAGTTATCAACGAAATATCGTTTATCGACTTAAAGGCTTTGATAAGATGAGGTTGTGGGTTGATAATCTCCATTTAACAGAATACCTTCCCGGCAATCCTCATTGGCTATATTTCATAGTAAAGGCAGTTATCTACGTTATATCGTCGCAAAGAAAAAGTCTACCCTATATTTATCATCTGAAAACCAACGATTTAGCCATTTGGCATTATAATTTCAAGTAGTGGCTCAAAAGAATCAGAACCGCTATGAAACATCAATTTCTTTCAGATGCCGATTTAGGCCGGCTGGTGAATAAGGACCTCACCCAACGGCTTATTAAGCTGCACACCAGGGGCTACGACCTCGATTTCTGCATGACATGTACTGACTACCTCACCTGCTTACAAAATCAGGAACGTTTTGCATTTGAAGACATCATTATAAAAGTGGTGGACCAGGTTTATGACTTCATGACCAACTCTTATAAATACGTACACACTATTGACACCGCCTGCGGCCGCAAAGGCATAATGGTAATGGAAGGCATTTATGGCCTGTATATAAGACCTGATGTAATGCGATACTCCATTAATTGAGCTGCATGTACACATGCCTAACTAATGAAGTTGAATACAGAAACAGGTCTTAGTAGCAAGCTATTTTTTGAATAGTTGACGGGCATCCAACATCGAAGGAGGAATTTGCAGCGCAGATGCATGTAAAACCAGTTTCAGTTTAATTATGCGGGAAATTTGCATGGTATCCCAGGTCAATCCACTGCCCAGTCGCGCAATTCCCGTTTTGCCTCAACCTGAAATCTAAGCGGCACAAAAGCCAGCGCAACCGGTCAGAGTTCACAATGGACGGAAAGCGGTAGCAACCAAGAGACGCCTTTTGCCCGTAATCTCCAACCATGATAAGAACGAAAAGCCTTCAACTTTCGCTGAAGGCTTCCTGCTTTAAAATTTAGGCGATAATAAAATTTGATTATTTATGGGAGGGGTCATCCTTCAAATTTACATAGGTAACCCCCGACGGGCCAAAGCCGGTGATTTCCACGATAACCGGTTCCGCTCCTGTCATTGCAAAATGATTCTGATTGGCTACCTCTGAATAGATGCTGCCGGCCGGCAATTTTTTGAGTTGCTTCTCATCAAATTTATCGCCATAACCAAAGTACCAGGTCCCGGACAAGACGGTGGCTACTCTTTGATCCGGATGGAGGTGGGCTGCAATTTTTGTATTCGGTGCGATCTCCAGCAGGATCATATAAAGAGACGGTTTGGATGGGTCGCCCATTATAACAACTTCTTTAACGGCCGAGTAATTGGATGATCCGGGAGCATTGGCCCCGCCCTTATTTTTGAGCGCCCTGACTTCATGCAGGTTCAGCCGAAACTGGCCGTTTTTAGAAATTTGAGCCTGGGCAATGCCGGCACAGAACCAAAGTGCCGAAAGAAAAAAAACAGGTTTGAGAGACATACAAGTTTATTTTAAATAATGAGAAAATCGATAGTTACTTATTTTGTAAAAAAGGATAAAAGATATTGTTGTACCTGTGTGGTTTGCTCCTGAACAACCCAATGCCCGCTGTCTTTAATAATGGCTTCCTGTACATCAGTTGCTACCAGCTTGCAGTGGGCGGCTAAAAACGCCCCTGCAAAATGATCAGACCCCATGGCCAGCAACGGCATGGTCAGTTTGGTTTTAGCAAATTCTACATTGTCTTTAGCGTCCTGCGAAAATGCACCAAACCAATGAAACGCACCTGTTGTTGCGCCCGGCACTGAATAGGCTCTTATAAACTCATTTGTTTCTTTAGTGGTGAATGCATTTTTTTGAAAGCCGACTGTCGGCCAGAAATCGGTAAAGAAAAGTCCAACTTTACCCGATACAATTTCGCCCGAATGCGGCTGCGCAAAAAAACCGAACCACCATGCCTGTGATTTAACCTGACTCCAGACAGGCTCAATGCCCGGTAGCAAAGCATCCATCAGGGCTAACTTTTTTACTTCGGAAGGAAATTGTGCCGCGTATGCATATGCCACCATCAAGCCAATGTCGTGTCCGGCAAGATCGATTTGCTTATAGCCCAGCTTTTTGATCAGTTCATGCATATCAACTGCCATATTCTTTTTGTCATAGCCACCGGCAGGCTTGCCCGACTCACCTACGCCCCGCAGATCGGGCGCGATCACCGTAAAATGTTTTGACAACTCAGGCAACAGGCGGTTCCACATATACCAGTTTTGACCAAAGCCATGGATCAGCAGTAATGGGGAGCCTTTTCCGCCACTCACATAATGAATCTTCACTCCGTTAACTACGGCATACCGGCTGGTAAACCCGGCCGGAGGCGCGGCAGGTTTAGTGGCGGCAAATGTTGAGTGACTTGAAAGAATGACCGCTACGGTGACAACGATGGACAGGAGTTTTTTAAATGTTTTCATGTTTTTTATTTGATAATGTCGATGGATGATTCAACCAGTTAAAAATATAAGCTGCGTGGCCTTCCCATCCGGGCTGGCCAAGTACAAAATGATTACGCCCAGGGAATTCTTTAAATTCTGTTACCGAGGCTGGATGCTGATATTTTTTATAATTAGAGTAATTTAAAGAAGCGGGGATAAAATGGTCTTTGCTACCTGCTAAAAAAAGTAAAGGAGGATGCGGAAGCCGGAAATCTATTTTCGCGGCATCTGTAATTGAATCCCGTACAACCTGTTTTGATTCAGGTATAAGAAGTTGATAATAAGCCTCCTTTTGGGTGTCAAAGGGCATGCAATTAGTAAACGCATACTGCCACTGCCGGAACGACATTAAAAATGACCTTTTAACTGGTGTAAAAAAGCCGAGAGGCCCCCAGCCTGCTTTAAAAAAAGACCACTTAAAGGTAAAGATGCCTTTAGGTTGAAGCGAGTGAATAGCGATGCCGGCTTCCCCTAAACCACGCTGCAATAGCAATTGCACAATTAAGCCCCCCATTGAATGGCCTATCAATATTGGTTTTTCCGGCAGTTGTTTCGCAATAGCCGCGAAATAATCTGTAAGAGGCGCTAATCGCTGTGCAGCAATGTCAGCATCAGGCTGTCGCTGCCGCAGCACTGCTGCAGGCGCATCTTTTCCAGGCCATGGAGGGGCAATGGTGCTATAGCCTTTTTCTTCAAACCAGGTTTTCCAATGGTCCCAGCATTGGTGGCTAACAAAAGCACCGGTAATGAACAGAATTGTTTTTGAATGGATGTTAGACATGCTCCTCTCAAGACAACGCACATGCCAATTCCACAAATATCTAATAATGAAACATTTATAAAACTCACACCCGCGTTGCCAACTTTATTCCGTGCATGTGCAACGATATTCAGTTGTAAGAAGGCCGTTGTATGCCCAGTTTTTTCATTTTGGAGTTAAGCGTGGTAGGAGGCAGTTCCAGTAATTCAGCAGCGCCGCCTTTGCCGTAAACTTTTCCGTGGCATTTCTTTAAAGCAGCGATGATATGCGTTTTTTCATTTTCGCTCATCGATTGCAATTGATCGTTCAATGTATTGATGACTGACGCCTTTTGAGTGGCAAACGGCATATGCAAGTGCTCGATCACGTCGCTATTATTCAGCAGAACACTTCGCTCCACCAGGTTTTCCAATTCACGTATATTCCCGGGCCAATGGTAGTGCTTCATGCCTTCTAAGGCTGCCGCAGAGAAGCCTTTGATGTGTTTTCCCGCTTTTCGATTATAAATCTTCAGGAAATGCGCCGATAGGGCCGGAATGTCGTCCAACCGTTCGCGCAAAGGCGGCATTAACATTTGTATCACATTCAGCCTGTAATACAGATCCAATCGAAAGCGCCCTTCCGCCACCTCTTTTTCAAGGTTCCGGTTGGTAGCCGCAATCACACGCACATCAGTCTTGATGGTTGTGCGGCCACCTATACGCTCTATTTCTTTTTCTTGTAGTACACGCAATAACTTCACCTGTAATTCCAATGGTAATTCACCAATCTCATCCAAAAAAATGGTCCCTTTATGAGCCATTTCAAAGCGCCCTGTTTTTCGTTCAATGGCGCCGGTAAAAGCGCCTTTCTCATGTCCAAATAGTTCCGAGTCGATCAGTGTAGCAGGCAGGGCTGCACAGTTCACTTTCACAAAGGGTTGATTTTTTCGTGATGAAAGGTAGTGAATACGATCAGCGATTTTTTCCTTGCCTGTACCACTTTCACCCAGTATGAGTACAGAAGTGTTAAACGGAGCAACCTGCTGAATATGATCAAACACATTAAGCAGCAGGTGACTGCTACCTATAATACCTTCGAAATTTGGAGTAAATGGTGCGGGCACCTCGTCCTTATAATGTTTTGGTTCGGCGGAGGCCGGGTTAAAAGGATTGCCGGGGTCGTCGTTCATGCGTTGAGCAAAACCGGTTAAAATCGGTTTGAACCTTTCGCCCAGGATCAAATGGTCTGCCTGATAAGCGTCTGTACGCCGGCTATAGAAATTAAGGCAAATGGAAACCTGGTTTCCGGTAGGTACCTGAATGGTCAACAGCGACTTCAATTTGTACGTTTTGGCAGTAAGCTCCTTTAAAGGTGCCGATTTGAACAACCCGGGCAACTCGGTACTGTTATACCAGCAATCCATCTTATCAGGCGCACTTTTTGATTTCAACTGGCATAGTTCGGCAAATTTGTGCTTTGTGACAACCGCCAGATCCTCCGGCTCAATAACTTGATATTCGTTAAAACCGATCCTTAAAAAACCAATCTCTTCGAACTTGTTTGAACCGGTGCCCAGCGGCTCGACAGAGAGATATTCAAACGGGATAATCGGTTGTAAAGCCCGGACCACCTGCAGCAGCTTCAGCGTCCATGACTGCTCAGTAGCAATAGCCTGAGCGATTGTTTTTTGCAACTGGCCATGTTGTCGCAGCGCACTTTCCAGATTATTTTCATGTCGGTAAAGAGCGATTTCAATAGCAACCAGAACATCCTTTTCACGGAATGGCTTTACGACAAAACCATAAGGGTTGGTTTGTTTGGCCGCCTCCAGCATGTCCCTGTTTGAGTTGGCCGATATATAAATAAAAGGGATATCGGCTTCGCTGAGGCTTTTTGCCATATCTATACCCGTAAGCTCGCCTTTCAAATAAATATCCAATAAAACCAGGCAGGGTTGATGCAGCTCAACCATCTGCAAGGCTTCTTTTACCGTACCGGCAATGCCGCAAACTTCAAAATCATTTCTTTGAAGGATATCACCGAGTACATCTGCAATTATATACTCATCTTCAACGATCAGCATTTTGCTTTTTTTTGTCATATTTATTCTGCTTTTACTAATTCATGGACCGGTTTAATCGGTTGTTCTGCATGGAAAGATATCCGGACTGTTACGCCCATTTGATTACCCAATTCAAATTTGCCACCAATTTGTTTGCTTAACCCCTTCATAAGGTTCATTCCTAATGTATTGGATTTGGTAAAATCAAACTCGCCTTTTATTCCTTGCCCGTCATCTTCAACGGTAAGTACCATTTGCCCGTCAGAGGCTCTTTTCAAAGTTATTTTAATAATGCCGCATTCCCCGTGAGGATAAGCGTATTTGATTGAATTGGTGATCGCTTCATTCAGTATCAGCCCCAACGGCACTGCCTGTGAGACATTCAGATTAACAGGTTCAATGTCCTTCTCAAAACGAAGCTGGTTACCGGTTTCTGTAGTTTCTTTCAAGTAGCTGACCAATTCGTTAATATATTCTGCCATGTTGATCAGATCAAGATTTTCAGACTGGTAAAGTTTCTGGTGGATCAAAGCAATAGAATGCATCCTGCTTTCACTGTTTTGAATAGCCTGAAGCGCGGCTTGATTGTCAATGTAGGCAGATTGGCGCTGCAGCAACCCCATAACAATCTGAAGATTATTCTTAACGCGATGGTGTATTTCCTTTATCAGCCATTCTTTTTCCTTTAGCAAGCCATCTTTTTCTTTGACCAGGGCGCTTAATACATCGTTTGTACGCTGTTTGACTTTGTAATTGCGATAGATCAATCCAAGTACAACAATAAGCAGCGCACTGCCCGCCAGCGTTAAATTTCGCATGTTATTGGCCTGTTCCACCTTTTCGTGCTCGAACTCGCTGTTCTTTTTTAAAGATTGAATATCATGTTCCTTCTGGTCCGTCTCATACCTGATCTGCAGCTCCTGTATCTGCTTATTCTTTTCTAAATTGAAAATTGAATCGTTAAATCTCTTGTACTGGATATGATGCTGCAGGGCTGAAGCAAAATTCCCATTGGCTGAATCTATTTTATAAAATATTAAATTCCAGTCTCTTGACATCGTTATCGACATTCCCTTCTCTAATCCCTCGTTAAGATAAAATGCCGCTTTTTTGTATTCATTCATTTTAATATAGAATTTAGCCACATCATATTTTGCAAGTGTCACTATCTCATCGCCCGTTTCGTCGCCAAACAATTTTAGCGACAGCAGGTACAATTCCTCCGCTTTTTTATAATTACCAAGCGCATTATAGCAATTGGCCTTTATTTCACTGATGATGGCTTTGCTGTAATTATTGTCGGGCGGGTGGCGCTTTTCAATTCCCAGAACCGTGTCGAATGCTTCTTTAAATTTCTTTTGCTTGATCAACCCCTGAGCTATAAATCCGGCGGTCCTATATTTGAACTCCAGTTTTATCGGCAGGTTTTCCCTTAATGCAAGACATTTTTTATACCAAATAATGCTATTCTCCGTCAAACCAAGCGCGTCGTAAATTAAGGCAAGCTCGCCATACTGCCATGGCCTTGCCGAGACTATCAGATTTTTGTCATTGCTTTTTTCCGTAAGTTTTATGCTTTCAAGCGCATATTGCAAAGCCTTGTTCAGATTGCCACGATACCGTTCAATAATAGAAAGCCTGAAGTAAATGCGTGACATTTCGGTATCAAACCTGCCCTTGTATTTTTTTATAGCCCGCAGGCAATCGGCCTCAGCCTCGTCTGATTGATAATACCTGGAATGTAAATAAGCCATATCTAAATAGGCTGTTATTTCATCGCGGCTATCGCCTGTTGTTATAAAGAGAGCCGCGGCTTTTTCGTAAAGATTCGCTGTTGTTATGATCTGTTTGTCTGAGAGCACCGGAAATTTGGTTCTTATAGCCTCCCCAAATCTCAACAATATCTTCCCCTGCATTTTTTTGTCGCCGGTTTTCCCGTAATAATCAGCAGCCTGGACGAAAAGTGCCCTGCCTTGCTCATAGTTGTCTTTCGCAAGATAAGTTTCACCCAGGCAGCATAAGCTTTCAATGTGCTCCTTATCTCCTTTGGCAGGAAGCCGTCCGGCCAGATCAAGTTCTTTATTGAAAAAAATTAAAGCGGTGTCCCGCATTGCCTGGTGTTCCTTATCACCATTCGTAAGATAATAACGGCCGAGCCTATTCAATATATGGAGTTGGTTGGTGTCGGCCCGGGCAGTTTTAAGCACGGTCATTAAACTATCTACCACGCTTCGGCGTATATTCTGGGCGAAGCAAAGATGACCTATAGCCAAACTAAAAAATAAAAAGAAGCCTGGTTTAAGTTTGTTCATAGCTGCCGCGTTGTATAGGCTAATATAACTTATTCAAATCTTTTATATCAACTATAACCCGGCCATGATCAAAAAATGCGCTTTTTAATCAATCCTGTGAAGCAAATCCCTCTTTTTAATCATCAACACAACGACATATCGTTGTTCGCGTTCTTTCTTTACTTTATATCGTTGCCTGTAACGAGCATCGGCAGGCACCAGAGCATCTTCACGTTCGTACGTAAAAGCGCAGTTTTTTGAGACGAAAATTCACTATACCGCCCAGTTTTTGGCAAACTCACTGTTGATGTTTAAGCGATCTAATCGCCAGTATGGTTATTGGCAAAAGCGCCGCCAATCTCAAATCCAAACGTTTGATCACCCTGCAATTGACGGGGCAGCTACTCGTATAATTTGGGTATCTATTTTTAAATTAGTCATAAAACCATCGACGTTTAGCGCCGCAACGATTTAGGTTGAGCGCCTTCTTTTGGCCGATGACCTTTAAGCGGCAGAAAAGTGCAGGCAATTGGCTTTTATGTCCATGTGATACACCACTTGGGAGAGCTAACTTTGCATTGCAGTTTGATTACTGCAATGCATTTAATTTGTATATTAATGAACAAAGCAAAGATGGTTTACAAGCTAGAAGGCGAAGTCATGATGGGCCGGCAGCAAATCATGAAGCTGACTGCAGCAGATACCGCTGAGCAGTTGTCCGTCACCTTTAGTAAAAATCCTGCCGGCTGGGGTATTCTCCTTCATGTGCAGTCGCGCGAAGACGAAGCCTTTCAAATTACTGAAGGGCTGCTGGAACTGACTTTGAACGGTGAAACACAAATACTGGCGCAAGGTGATATGGTTTTCCTGCCCAAAAATATATTGCAGGGGTTTAGCGCGATAAACGACACGCAGCTATGGGTAACGCTGGTACCCGGCGGCGCAGAAAGCCTGTTCACCGAAATGGCTGCTTTGCCGGGACAGCCTGATAAAAACCAATCTATGCCATTGCTGAGCGCTTTGGCATTCAATTTATTTAACAAATCATAAAAATATGAAAGCACTTGTTTTGGAGCATTATGGTGCTCCCTTCGTTCTGAAAGAATTGGAACGCCCCGTTCCCAAAGACCGGGAAGTATTGGTACAGATCAAAGCCGCCAGCGTTAACCCGCTGGATACGAAGATCAAAGCAGGCAATGCCGGGCACGCGAAAACGACTTTACCCGCTATCCTGGGTATCGATATGGCCGGAATTGTGGTTGAAGTTGGAGCGGCCGTTAATACCTTCAAGCCAGGCGACAAGGTTTACGGCATGACTGGCGGCATTGCGGGCGTTCAGGGTTCACTGGCACAATATGCCGCTGTTGATGCAGATTTACTGGCCCTTACACCTGAAAACCTGACCATGGAAGAAGCTGCGTCGATCCCGCTTGGGTTCATTACAGCTTGGGAAGGCCTGGTTGACCGCGCTGAAATTGCCGAAGGCGACAGCGTATTAATTCACGGTGGTTCCGGCGGTGTTGGCCACCTGGCAGTCCAGATCGCGGTTGCTAAAGGCGCAAAAGTGTTTGCTACGGCCAGCCCGGCTAAAAAAGAACTGGTGGAAAGTTTTGGTGCAACCCTTATAGATTATACCACTGTTACGGCAGCGGATTATATGGACCAATATACAAACGGAGAAGGCTTTGATATTGTCTTTGATACGATTGGCGGTTCAGTGCTGGATGATTCATTTAAGGTGGCTAAAACTTATAGTGGGCATGTAGTGAGCATTTTGGGCTGGGGCACGCATAGTATCGCGCCGTTATCTTTCCGCGGCGCTACCTATTCGGGGGTATTTACCTTGCTGCCGCTGATCACCGGCAAACATCGGGCGCATCACGGCGAAATTATGAGCGAAGCAACTGCGATTATTGAAGCGGGTCAGTTGAAACCTATTATCGACCCTACGCCTTATTCATTTGAAAATATCGAAGAAGCTTACCAAGCGGTAGCGGACGGCAAATCTAAAGGGAAAGTAATTGTCAAAATCGACTGATGCTGATCTGGTTAGGCAATAAAAAGCTATCCCGCTTAATGCAGGATAGCTTTTTATTGTTACGGAATTACTAACCATGCAGTTCAGAGATACAGATCAGACAAATGATTGTTGGCAGTTTATACCAACATCAGCGCCAATTGCTACTTTGATCTAATTACCCAAAATCCCTCAATTGCCCTGATTTGTCCAAACCAGTTTCTCTGTACGGTATCCTAATGACCGTGCGATGCCAAGATAATTATCCTTGACTTTTTGAGGCATGGTTTTATCTCGTGACAGTAGCCACAGATAGTTTAAATTATTACCTGCAATTAACGCATACCTATAATCCGGATCGATAGCAATTATGTTGTAACCCGCATAAAAAGGGCCGAAAAAGGATACTTTTAAGCGCCCTTCCGAAGCTTGTCCTGCCAGTTTGGCTTTACCGATACTTTCTTTCCATTTTTGATCTTTTGTGCTATACCCTTTGTTATCTACACGTATTGTGTTGTCATTCAACATGGAATACGTTGCGGTAACACGCTCAAGTCCGCGTTCGAATTTGAAATCCATCCTCGCAATCTCATACCAAGTACCCAGGTATTGCTGTTTATCAAAAGGCTGTACCGCTTTAGCTCCTTTCGGGATAGTAACACATGAAGTTAAACTTACCGTTACTGCCGCGGCGGCGGCAGCCGCTAATCCTATTAATACTTTACTCTTCTTGTCCATCGTCATCATGAAATTTTTAATTTTGTTTAATCTTCTGCCTGTGAATGTCCAGTCAAATTAAGAAACAACACTTACCCGTTAAAAATTGTGCCGTTTGCGGCAAACCCTTTACCTGGCGAAAAAAATGGGAAAGGGTTTGGGAAGATGTAAAATATTGCAGCGAGCGTTGCCGTAAACAGCGGTAGCCTCGAATATGTCGCTTGTATTAAGTTGCCCTTTTTTTGCAGATGCCGTAAACCGCGTACGACCGCAAGCCCAATACCTGTGCTGCCACCTGTAAACAATATATTTTACCGGCGAAATTCATGCATCTGCAAATTTTAAAAATTCAGCGCGTAGTTCAGATTCCAGGAATCTACCCCTTAATTCGGTTGTGATAGTGGAACTGAAAGGGTCGGCAATGCCCCTTGATGAAACGCAATGATGATAGGCGTCGACCATTACAGCAACATTACTGGTTCCGAGCGCGGCCGATATTTCGTCCGCTATCTGAATAGTCAACCTTTCCTGAACCTGCGGGCGCTGTGCGCAATATTGCACCAGCCGGTTAAGTTTGGACAATCCGATTACTTTACCGTTGCTAATGTAAGCAACGTGGGCTCTGCCGGTTATCGGCACAAAATGATGTTCACAATGACTTTTTACGCCGATGTTTCGCTCCATCAGCATTTGATTGTAGCTGTATTTATTCTCGAACAGCGTAACTGCAGGCTTATTTGCCGGATTAAGGCCGCTGAAAATTTCCTTGATATACATCTTAGCTACCCGTTTGGGTGTATCCTTAAGACTGTCGTCTGTCAGATCCAGGCCCATCGTATCCATGATCGCATAAAAATGTTTCTCGATGATTGCCATTTTAGTTTCGTCATTGGTGTCAAAGGCATCCGGACGAAGCGGGGTGTTTGCAGCAGTAGTCATACTTTCTTTCCCCAACAGTTTCAATAGTTCATCTGCCGGGATATTATCGGTTGTTTGAGTAGTTTCGTTCATCAGGCTATAAACAGATTATTTTGTAATAGAGATATCCACGGTTTTTTGCTTATCTTTTCTAAAGCCTTCGTACAGCCATACATTGATAAGCACGAGGCCCATACCATAAAAAATGTCTTCAACAGGTATGGTGAGCAACCGGGGCCCCAATATGGCGTTACTGCTGTACCAAACCACGGGAGCTGAAAGCCCCGTACCTGTTAAAAGGCCGTTCACAATCATAAACGGCACCAGCAGAATTGCATAAATGACATAGAAACGAAGAAGCCAAAGGGGTTTTTTATAATTGGCAAATAAGATGAGCGCGGCCAGCAAGACAAAAGCGGCAACACTGTAATATTTGGTAGAATTAATTATGGCTAACCCCAGCAGCGCTCCGGCAAAACAATAATTAAAGATCGAGAGTTTCCCGGAAAACTTTAGGTTACCGGCAATACGCCCCAGGCTGTCGTAGGTAAAAACGCATGCGTAAGGTATACATATAAAAAATAATACTTCTTCGACCGGGAGGTTGCCGATATAATGGCCAACCAGGAACCGAGGATTAAAACCCCAGAGCCCCATTCGGGTAAACCAGCTATCCCAGGCGCAATAGACTATAGCGGTTGCGGCAATTACCGGGAGTAATACAGGCCAGCGTTTGTACAGGCTGCTTGCCGGGTGAAAGGATGCCGCCAACGGCACAAGTACGCTAAAAATATCGATCATTAAATATGTATAGCGGATCATGAACTTTTGCCCTCTTTAAAAAATTTTAGCGGAACCCATAACATGCCAAAGCATTCTCCGTCCTCTTTTCCCAAATGCTTGTGGTGTACTTTGTGCGCCCGCCTTATACCGCGTAGATAGCGGTTATTACTGTTCCTAAACCATTTGATACGCTGGTGGATAAATATATCGTGAACCAGGAAATAGCACAACCCGTAAAGTGTAATGCCGATCCCGACAAAAAGTAACCATGCAACCGGGGTATAACTTCCTATAGCTAGGCAGGCAATACCGGGAGTGGCAAAAATGAGGAAGAAATAATCGTTGCGCTCCAAATATCCATATTGTTCCTTATGATGGTGGTCCCGGTGAAGGCCCCAAAGAAACCCGTGCATCAGGTATCTGTGAGCCAGCCAGGCCACTGCCTCCATTAATGTAAAGGCGGCTAATGTTATCAGTATATCAAGCACCAGTTTCATTTTGTTTTTTCTTAAGTTCAATCTGTTCAAGGCATAAAGGTAACCAGTGCGTAAACCGCTCCGGGTTTTGCCGGATAGCCGTCTCCAGGGCTTCCACGGCCATATATTGATACGTTGCTACTTCCTGAGGATTAATCACCGGTAAGCGATTGGTGACCCCTAAAAAAATATGATCAAACTCATTTTCGGTCAAACCATTATCAAACTCGGCGCGGTACAGCAACTCGCACCACTTGATTAGCTCACAGTCCATACCCATCTCTTCATTCAGGCGTCTCCGGGCGGCAGCCAACTCTGTTTCGCCCGGGCGTGGGTGTGAGCAGCAGGTATTGCTCCATTTTCCCGGGGAATGGTATTTCCCGGCCGCGCGCTGCTGCAACAACAGCTCACCGGCGCCATTAAAAATAAAAACAGATACCGCCCGGTGCAGCGCCCCTTTGCGATGCGCCCGCATTTTTTCCATAGTTCCCGTTTCCCGGTCGTTCTCATCAACTAATATCACCTCGTCTATCATCTTTATCGTAGCTTCATGTAATTAACAATGCGGTTTTTCAGGTCCTGGTCACGAACGGTGTCAAGGCATTTGATGATGACAACGCTATCCGCTGAACGGTCGTCGTGATAATTCAGGATCAAAGGAAGGTTCCGCTGAATACCATAGCGTATAAAATAACATTCGATGCCCACAGCGCGCGAGTTTATTGATTGCTCGATCATTTTCTTGCCTTTAGCAAAGGCATTTAATTTGCCAATAGGATTGATCGCATATTTGGCCGCTATCATCTCTGAGGCACCCTGGTAACACTGCAATACAGGGTCATTATCATTATACATGCTCTTTAACAATACCTGCAAGCGCTGCAGCCCTTTTTTGTTTTTAGCTGCGTCCTCGTAGGCATTGCGCACGGCAACGATATCATAGCCAACCAGTATGTTCGAAAGGCCTAACAAGCAAACTATCAACAAATTTTTCATATCCAATTCAATTGATGCCTTAGTAAAGTATCAAACATCAGCATGATCTTGCGGCCGTTGGATATACGGTATCTTTTAGAGAAAACCGCACAGGCGCGGGCAAGCTTTATTTTTTCAAAAAGCTTTTGATAATACTGGTATGCCAAGTAAACCCCACGTCGCGAGGACCGTGGCAGCTCCCGAATGCCTTCCAATGCTGCCGTAAAATCTTTTTCGATATCCTCTTCTATCTTTTTCTTATCGCTTTCCGTAAAGTTTTCCAAATCTATTTCCGGGAAATAAGTACGGTTCAGCTGCAGGTAATCGGCACCAACATCGCGCAAAAAGTTAATTTTTTGAAAAGCTGCTCCCAGGCGCATCGCCTTCGGCCGCAGGGCCTCATAACGCGTTTTGTCTTCGCCTGTAAACACGTGCAAACACATCAGGCCGACTACTTCTGCCGATCCCAGTATATATTCTTCATATCTTTGCCGGTCATATTCCTGATCGTTCAGGTCCATTTCCATACTGTGCAGAAATTGCCGGATCAATTGATGGTCGATCTGATATTTGTTGACGGTTTCCTGAAAGGCATTCAAAATAGGATTCAGGCTGATACTCTTATCAATGGCCTCGAAACAGTCCTGCTTAAATTGCTGCAGCAGTTGCCTTTTATTGTAATCATGAAAGCTGTCTACAATCTCGTCGGCTAACCTTACAAATCCATAGATCGCATAGATCGGCCGGTGAAGGCTCCGGTCTAAAAAACTGATACCCAGGGAAAAACTGGTACTGTAACGCCGGGTGGTAAGTTTACTGCATTCGGCTGAAAGGCGGTCAAATTTTTCTTTCATGGATTAATTTTTGAGGTAGTTTAAAAGCTGCGCGGCCGCTACGTTCCCCGATATGATTGCCGGCGGAACGCCCGGCCCGGGTACGGTTAACTGGCCGGCAAAAAATAAATTGCTCAGGTGTTTGTTTCGTATCGAAGGTTTTAATATCGCGGTTTGACGCAAAGTATTCGCCAACCCGTAGGCATTACCTCCAAAAGAATTATAGTCTGTTATAAAATCAGATAAGCAATAACTTTTCAGGTAATCAATATCGGCCCTGAATGATTCGCCGCAATAAGCTTCCAGCCTTGTCATAATGGTATCGAAATAAATCTCCCGCAACGCTTCACTGTCGTTGATGCCCGTTGCCAGGGGCATCAGGATAAAGATGTTCTCGTGGCCTGCAGGCGCAACACTTTCGTCGGTTTTTGAAGGACAGCATACATAAAATAAAGGTTTTGATGGCCACTGCGGATCTTTATAGATCTCGTCTGCATGTACATCAATAGCTTCGTCGAAAAAAAGGTTATGATGAATGAGCCTGCCAATCTTTCGTTTTACACCGATGTAGAAAATAAGCGCAGACGGTGCCATTGTTCTGTTCTTCCAGTAACCCGGATTATAATTGCGGAACCGGGGTTCTAACAATTGCTGATCGATATGGTGGTAGTCGGCTGCGCCAATCACTCCGTCGGTCTCATAGCTACCGTGCACCGTAATCACTTTGGCTATGCGCTTAAGATCAGTTTCGAACCCGGTAACCGCCTCGCCAGGGTAAAATTTGGCGCCCGCGCATTCGGCTACGGTTTTCATTGCCGCGGTTACTTTCCCGAAGCCTCCCTGCGGATACCAGGTGCCGAGGGCCAGGCCCGCATAATTCATCAGGCTATATAGCGCAGGCGTGTCTTTCGCCACGGCGCCAAGGAATAAGGCCGGAAACTCCATTAAGGCTCTTAACTGAGGATGTTTAAAGTGAGCGTGAACATGCTTGCTGAGAGAGGTAAACACCTGCAGCCGGAAAATGCCGCGAATAAGTTCTGCATCGGCAAACTCCAGCAAGGAGTTGCCCGGCTTATAAACAAGGTTTTCAATGCCTACCTGATATTTATAAGCGGCTTCGCGCAAAAAGTTCCTGAGGCGTTCTGCGGAGCCGGTTTCTAAGTTTTCAAAAAGGTTCTCAATTGCCGTTGAATCGGAGGGGACGCTCATAATATCGTCTTTTCCGAATATTATCGCATATTGAGGATCTAATTTAGTGAGCGTATAAAAGTCGGATGGCTTGCATCCGAAATCTGCAAAAAAACGATCAAAGACGTCAGGCATCCAATACCAACTGGGACCCATATCGAAAGTATACCCATTATCCGTGCAGATTTGTCTGGCACGCCCGCCGGTATCGGCATTTTTCTCAAATACGGTCACATTGTGCCCGGCCCTGGCCAGGTAGGCCGCAGCACTGAGGCCGGCAAAGCCGGCTCCGATAACCGTTATGCGTTGGGGCTCAAAGTGTGTCATACCAGTTCATTGATTAATTTTTCAAAATCGGGCAGGCTTTCCAGCCAATGCATATTTTCAGGACATTTCATGCTGCTGATGACTTTTTTGTTCCCCGAGAAATAAATTTGCTTAGAAGGGAATAGACCGGTTAGCTGGTCAGCGTAGCGTTGTGCATCGTCAGCGGGCCTTAACCGCGTCATAAAAAACATCAGGTTTTGCGGCCCGGTAGCAGCTACAGTATTGCTTACTGCCGACAAAGGGACCTTAGGCCCCAGATAGATAACCTGATGGCCGGCCGACCGTAACAGGTAACTTGCTAATAAAAGGCCGATGTCGTGGTCTTCATCTTCCGGCAAAAACAAGAGCCATTTTGTTTTAGTCTCCGATTCTTTACCCAGGGTGCTTTCAATAGCTGTAAAAAGCTTTTGCCGGATGATCGATGACAAGAAATGCTCCTGTGCAGGGCAAAGCGATTCAGTAAGCCACATTAAACCGATCCGGACCAGCATTGGATAGATGACATGCTTGTAGGTCTCGGCTACGCCATTTTGTTCAAAGGACCTGGCTATGAGTTCGTTGACGCCACGTTCATTGAAAACCAGCGCGTTGTTGATGATCTGGGAAATAAAATATCCATATCGGTTTTCAGCGGTCAAAGTATCACGCAGTTCTTCGCGAAGAAACTTACCCAGATCTTCCGGACTTAAACCGCAGGCTTTGGAAATCTTGTGGCCTGCATGATAAAGTCCGGCGATACTGAGCAGCCGTTTCAACTGATCGTCATCATATAATCTAACGTTCCCTGATGTCCTTGATGGATTAAGCGCGCCATAGCGCCTCTCCCATATGCGGATATTATGAACAGAAACGCCGGAAAGCTGCTCCAGATCAGAAATGGAATAATTCATTTTTGTCTAACTTTTAATAATACAAACTTAGACAAATAATTCAAACCTGGAAATTTTGTTTGTGTAATAGCAATAAAATTGATTAGCGGACTCGATACGCAGATCAGTATATGGGTAATACGAATTCGATTGTTATCAAAAGGCAGATTTACGCCGCCGCTTCATGCAGCATGCCGCTGAAGATAAAATGATGAAAAGTGAGCATGGCGTATCAGTATAATCTGCCGGCCAGTCCGTGTGGCTTAAAAGTCGCCGTTTGAATAGCTTTAAAGCCCGGTTTTAATACTGTCGGGTTTATTTGTCTATGTTAGATTTTTGTTGCTGAAGGTGCGTTTGCATTATCTCGCTAATCTTTTCCACGCAATATTTCTCTCGTCGGTATATTCAATAATGCCAGCACGTTTATCGAATGTAAAATCGTTTATTGCTTTTTCAACATTTACACCTGAATAGGTTGCTTTTTTACTATCGAAATAATATACTTCAGAATTTAGCTTAATAATATTTTTTAATTCTTTTCCATTGAATATAGTGCCAATAAAAATTATCTCAAACTGTTCTTGATTGTTCGAGGATTTTGACAATGAAAATAAAGATTGGTCATATCTATTTTTACCATCTCCCATAAACGCAAACTGATGATAACTCCCTTTGGTAAATCTATACGGCACGCTCAAATAGTTAGTGCTATAGTATCCTTGTTCAAAAAAATTCCGTACCGTATCTCTTTCAAAATATGTTTTGCCAAAAATGATAGTATCCAATTCATTATTTGTTGATTTAAAAACAGCCGTATCGGTGCGACTAAATGGTTGAAACCATGTTAATTGATCTTTTGTAAAGTTGCTTACAGACAGGCTGCAACCAATGCATAGCATAGTGCTCAAGAAAATCATTATCGTCAATAAATATCTTTGCTTGATCATCGCGAGTCGTATAAAGTTTAAGGATTTCCAAATCAACAAAAAAGCCTTCAGATTTTATCTAAAGGCTTTCATAAGAATTTTTTGAAGATGTTTCCCTGCTATTCCCAGCAGGAGTGATTTAGTAGCCCAGAGGGGAGATTCTTTGAACATCTTAGCGCCTTTCTGGAAGCCATTGAACCTCTCCTCGTCGAGAAACGAGCGGTTAATCCCAATACAACACGCTGTTGAACAACCACTTCTGTCAGTCAACAAAAATTTGATGCAAACGTTAGAAAGGAGGGGCAATAGCCGGTTTTGAAATAGCCTATCATTGATAGTGACGAGGGGGTACTGCTTAGGCAGCCGGATAGTGACTGTCTCCATGGTCCATAAGCTCTCGTTAGCCGGCGTCGACATAGAGGACTGCGTCAGTACCGACTGGCTAGTAAGCGCCTGCTCCGACATGTTCGAGTACCTTGAGGATCGCAACCGTCACCACGCGCTCAGGAAAATCAACTACAGGAAGCCGGCCCCGCGAAAGCGGGCGCTGAAGGTAGTTTAAACGCAATACCGCCCAACGGCGGTACTTTTTACTTGCGGATGCTCCCCTACTCGGTGGTCTGGGTTAGTCCGCTGCCGATGAGCTCGGTCCTGACCATCGAGTACCCCTTGTGCTGACGCTCTATGACGTAGAGGTAGAACTTCCGCTTCGCTTTGGTCTTGGTCCTGCTGTCCTCGGCAGCAAATTCCTTCAGGTGGAGGAGCAGCTCGGAGAGCGACGACCTCCTGATCGACCTGAACCGCGCCTCGCCAATGGTTTCAACCTTCTGGAACCTGCCGCTGTAGCCGAATGTCGGCCTGTCCAGCATGTTTGAGCAGGAGGAGTAAAGCGCGAGCTCGTAGAACTTGGCGGCCCCCTCGGCGTACGTGTGCCAGAGGCGGTCCGACGCCGGCGTCCTTGCGGTGTCGAGAAGGTAGAAGGCCGAATCTGCCTTGACAGTTCCTTGTGCTTTAGCGCTCAAAGCGCCGAATACAAATGCCAATAGTAGAATCTTTTTCATGACACTATTTGTCGTTTGTTGGTAATCTATGATCAGCAGGGTTAACACTACGCTAACTTAGATCAGCACGTTTATCATTTCTCATCCTCTGTGATGAAAGCCTTATTTTTTTATCGGTAGTACTTGAATTTGTTTTTCGTCGGTTAATTCTACGGCGGGTCGCCCCATATATTCCGTTACTGTCCCCGTCACTCTTAACAGTCGTCTTTTATAAGCTGTCATTGGATAAAAATTGCTAAGATTTTTACCTTTGATGATAATAGTAAAATCTTGGTTAGGATAATCAGCCCCTACTAATAATGTTTCTAATTTATCCTTTTCAACTATTCTGAAATTTACAGCCAGATGTAACAACAGTTTTATTGATGTACTTATCAAGGTCTTTTGCGTCCGCTGCTATTAACCCTTTGGTTGCAAAAGCACTGGTGTCTGGTTTAGATGCGACAACATCCGGAGGCGATGTTATCTTGATTGCGGGGTTAATTAAGGCAACATTGCGCATTATATATTTTTTGCCTTCAGGTTCAATAAAAAAGAATGAACGGGATATCATTTCGGTATCTAAGAGCTGTTTTGATTTAAGAATTAAGGATGGTAGGGAAATAAGTCTTATGGTTTTTAACTCGCTTTTATCGATAAGTTTTCCCTCCTCTCCTTTCTTACTAATTGAATAGAAGAAAGTAGGCATCCCGTTAAGCTTAAGGCATGGCATTGTATGGCGTAATACTTAAAGTCAGACCCCTTGTCGGTGCTCACGCTCCACATGCCGTCGGCGGTCGGCGTCTTGGCCGTATCCAACAGGTAAAAAATGGAGTCATTTTTCTTGCTGCTTTGGGAAAATGCGTTAAAGTAGCAAAAAAACAAGGTTACGATTAATAGCTTTTTCATAATGTTATGATTATTGACAGCCGCTTGTCGGCAATTTATTCGAGGTGGCATTCTTGACTGTTGAAACGAATCTCTTGTCGGCGTCGACCGGAATCTCGATGAACGTTTTGCCGCCAATCGAATAGCTGGTGCCTCGCTGCCAGTCGGGCTTGATGAGCCTGCTCAGGTCGCGCCCCTCGCCGACGCTTTGGGTTACCAGCGGGCCGCTTGCAGCAGCGGACGAGGGATACGAGGCCTCATACCACGCCTTGGCCTGGGTGATGTTGCTGGGCAGTGGCGAAGCGCCCTTGCTGTCGCACTTGCAGCTGTTGATGATGCCAGCGATTAGGAGTGCGGCTATCGCAAGGTTGCCCCTTGAGAAAATAGATCGAAAATGACGTGCTTTCATGCGTGAATACGGGTTAGGGTTGTGCTCGCAATATAATCACGTGTAACCAAGAAGGGCGTCACAATTTTGTTACAATCGGGCCCGTTCGAAAGATCACTTATTCCGGAGAGGGCGTTTAGAACACCATCAATCAATGAGCTGTTCCTGCATAACAACCTGAATATCAAAGAAAAATGGCTGCTCGTGTTAGAGCAACCCTTAGTGCTTTCGGGAGTAAATTCCTTTTGTAGCCGATAAGCTAACTAAGTCGAACACTTTTGAAGATGATTTAATACTTATCGCGAATTTGGAAAGTGATTAAATCAAACCACGTAGTATTTCTAATCTATTGATTGGTGCACCAGGAGATAAGAAGTCGGGAATGGTATTTTGGGTTCTTCTTGGGCGAATAAGAAACTCAACAGGCCATTCAGTAATTCTTTGTTCCGTAATATGCACATATTTGTTAGGTTCAGGCTCATCTAAATATTCTTGTTGCAAAATAAGAGCTAATGGATTTTCAGCCCCTTGATTTTCTTTTGAAAACTCAAGGGCTTCCTCATAATTGTCGAAAACATAGTAATAATCATCCCCGTCATAGAGATCAGGAGCCCCGTCATGCGGATGAAGCCATACTCGGTATTCTAGCACATCGTCCCAAACGTAGCCTCCTCCAGATTTTACAAATGCAGGATATGTTCCAACTAACGCTTTATTTTTAACCTTTGGATACACCGACATTATCTGTGCTTGCTATTTCACTAAGTTAAGAAAGAAATCAAAATAAAAAAGCCTTCAGGTATTACCTAAAAGCTTTCATAATAATTTTTAAGAAATTCTTTCCCATGGTGGGGAAATTTAGTAGCCCGTAGGGGAATCGAACCCCTGTTTGAAGAATGAAAATCTCCTGTCCTAACCCCTAGACGAACGGGCCTTTTAAGTATTTAACTTTTTGCTTTGGATATTGCGTCTTATTCAGGCGCTTTATTGTGGCTTTTGAGTCAAATGCTCCCCTTATTTTGGGAATGCAAAGATATACGTTTCCTGATAAATTAAAAATATTCTTTGAAAAATTTTTTTATCAGAAAGCGCGGGAGGTTCGGCAGATCAGAACAAACTCATGTATCGGCCTAATTATCAGCATAAAGCGTTTAAAGTAATTCCTTCGTCAACTTTCGGGACTTTATAGCCTTGCCCTATTTTTCCGACTAAAACTCCTATCTTTAAAAATAATTATACTTACCTTATATGAAAGCAATTTGGAACAACCAGGTGATTGCCGAGAGCAATGACACCATTGTGGTTGAGAACAATCATTATTTCCCGTTAGAGAGCGTAAAAAAGGAATACCTGGTTAACACCGATACGCATACTACGTGCCCATGGAAAGGGCTTGCCTCTTACTATACCCTAAGCGTTAACGGCAAGGAGAACCGCGATGCGGCCTGGTTTTACCCATCGCCGAAGCCCGCTGCCGAAAACATTACCAATTATGTGGCGTTCTGGAAGGGAGTTAAAGTAACCGAATAAACCATGAAGCAATACGATGCCATTATTATTGGCGCGGGGCAGGCGGGCGGTCCGCTGGCGAGAAAGCTGGCCGAAGCCGGGATGAAGACAGCAATAATTGAGAAACGCTGGGTGGGCGGCACTTGTGTTAACGATGGCTGCACGCCTACCAAAACCATGGTGGCATCGGCTAAAATGGCCTACATGGCTGCCAACAGCGCGCCGTTGGGTGTTAAGATCAAGAACTTTACGGTGGACCTGGCGGTTATTAAAAAGCGGAAGGATGAGATTGTCCACAAATCGCGCGACGGGAATCAGAAATCGATAGAGAAAACGCAGAACCTGGAGCTGCTTTTTGGCGAGGCCTCGTTTATCGATAAAAAAACCATTTTGGTGAAGCTGAACAGTGGCCGCGAAAAGCAGTTACAGGCTGATTTGATCTTTATTAATACCGGCGCAAAACCACTGATACCGGAGATAGAGGGATTGAATGAGATAGAATACCTCGATTCAACCTCCATTATGGAGCTAACCGAAGTGCCCGAGCATTTGCTGGTAGTGGGCGGCAATTATATAGGATTGGAGTTTGGGCAGATGTTTCGGAGGTTTGGAAGTAAGGTGACGGTGATTGAGAAATCTGCAAGGATAGTTTCGAGAGAGGACGAGGATATTTCTGCCGAGCTGACCAAGATCCTGGAAATGGAAAAGATCGCCATTTATACCAATGCCGGCGTCACCAAGTTAAAAAAGAAAAGTGGAGGCAGGATCACGGCTACTATCAGCAAAAACGGTGTTGAGGAAAAGGTTAAATGTTCGCACGTGCTATTGGCTGTTGGGCGGGTACCGCAATCGAAGGCGCTGAACCTTGATGCAGCGGGTGTGAAAGTTGATGAGCGAGGGAATATTATTACGAACGACAAACTGGAAACCAACGTGAAGGGCATCTACGCTTTGGGCGATGTAAAGGGCGGCCCGGCGTTTACGCACATCAGTTATAATGATTATACCATTGTTTACCGCAACATCGTCGAAAAACAAACACTGACTATTAAGGATAGACCCGTCCCTTATACCATGTTTACAGACCCGCAATTGGGGCATATTGGTTTGAGTGAGTCGGAAGCAAAGAAACAGGGCATAAAATACAAAGTAGCCAAACTCCCTATGGCTCACGTGGCACGCGCAATCGAGACCGGTGATACCCGCGGGTTTATGAAGGCCATCGTTGATCCGGATACAAAGAGAATATTAGGCGCTACGGTGCTTGGTCCGGAAGGAGGCGAGATTATGACTATGTTACAGCTGGCTATGGAGGGAAATCTTACTTACGACACCATTCGCTATTATGTTTTTGCGCACCCGCTGTATGCCGAGGCGCTGAATAACCTTTTCCTGGGACTGGAGCCATAGCCGATGATCAAGGTTGAAAAGCTGAGCAAGCACTTTGGCAACGTCCAGGCCGTCGACGGAATCTCGTTCGAGGTGCGCGAGCATGAGAACCTGATACTGCTCGGCACCAGCGGTTGCGGCAAAACCACTACGCTGAAAATGATCAACCGGCTGATAGAGCCATCGGCGGGGAAAGTGTTTATTGATGGAAAGGATATTATGGAGCAGTCGCCCGAGTTACTGCGACGTGGCATTGGCTATGTGTTACAGAACAACGGGCTGTTTCCGCATTATACGGTGGCGCAGAATATTGCCGTGGTTCCGCAGCTATTGAAATGGGATCAGAACCGCACCGATAAGCGCATTGCCGAACTCCTTGAAAAGCTTCACCTCTCTAAAGATTATTTAAACGCTTACCCGAGCGAATTGAGCGGCGGGCAGCAGCAGCGTATTGGCCTGGCGCGGGCTTTGGTAGCCGACCCGGCAGTGTTGCTGATGGACGAACCCTTTGGCGCGTTGGATAACGTGACCCGCTCGAAGATACATGCCGAATTTAAGGCGCTGGACGAACTGAAGCGCAAAACCATCATCATGGTTACCCACGATGTGCAGGAAGCTTTTGAACTGGGTGATCATATCTGCTTGATGGATAAAGGGAAGATTGTTCAGGATGGTACACCGGCTGAATTGCTGTTTAATCCTAAAAATGATTTTGTACGCAACTTTTTGAAGGAGCAACGGCTGCAACTGGAATTTAAAACCATAGCCCCCCAACCCCCTGAAGGGGGCGTTTTTGAATTGCGTGGTAAGCGTTTGCCTGCCGGCGCTAATTTGTGGTGGATGATTGAGCAACTAAAGTTCACCGAAGGGGAGAGTATTTCAATTCTAGATCATCAGGATAAAAAAGTGGGGTCGATGGGGTTTGAGGATTTGATGTCGACATTCTATCAATACAAAAAACAGCAAGCGCAATGAACGAGCAGCAGCAAACCTTATGGGGCTTTATGCAGCAGCAAAGCGATAAGCTGCTCACACAAACCCTGCAGCATATCGGGCTTACGTTTGTGTCGTTGCTGATTGCCGTGTTGGTAGGATTGCCGTTGGGAGTTTTTATTTCGCGCAGGCGGCAGTTTTCTGGGCCGGTATTGGGTGTAGCCGGCGTGCTGCAAACGGTACCAAGCATTGCGTTGCTGGGTTTTATGATCCCCGTGTTAGGTATCGGGCCTAAACCCGCCATTGCGGCGCTTTTATTATATGCGCTGCTGCCTATTATTCGAAATACATTCACCGGCATAACCGGCGTCGATGCAGCGGTAAAGGAAGCAGCCGTAGCAATGGGCATGAGCAAACGACAAGTATTATTCAAGGTAGAACTGCCGCTGGCTATGCCGGTGATATTTGCAGGCATCCGCACGGCTACGGTGATCACAGTGGGTGTGGCTACGCTTGCCTCGTACATTGCGGCAGGTGGTTTGGGTGAATTCATTTTTGGCGGCATCAGCTTAAATAATACCAATATGATATTGGCGGGCGCTATTCCGGCTGCATTGCTGGCAATTTTATTTGATTTTTTACTGGCGCGATTACAGAAATTAAATGTAAAAAAACTGCGGGTGGTTACTGCAGCGCTGCCGGTTCTGCTGATATTGCTTTCATCATTTTATCTTCTTCCATCGGCCTATGGCAGTAAATTGAAAGCCGGTTTTACGCCTGAATTTATGGGAAGGCGTGACGGCAACCTGGGGCTCATCAGCAAATACGGCCTTAAAATACAAACGCTGGTAATTAACGATGCAGTAATGTATAAAGCGGCCTTTGAAAAACAATTAGACGTGATCAGCGGGTATTCGACAGATGGGCGGCTAAAAGCGTATGACCTGTTGGTTTTGGATGATGACAAGCATATTTTTCCACCGTATTACGCGGCGCCCATAGTTAGGGAGGACGCGCTGAAAAAATTTCCTGACCTGGAAAAGGCATTAAATCTCCTGTCGGGGCGAATTAATGACAGCATTATGACCGCACTTAATTACCGAACCGACTATCTTCACCAAAGCCCCGAGCGTGTGGCGCGAGACTTTCTCGATGCTCAAAAACTATACAAACCGGCCCGCAGCGGAAGCGCAGGCCTGGTGCGCATCGGGTCGAAGATATTTGGAGAGCAATACATCCTGGCAAGTATTTATAGTATGCTGATTAAAGGTTACACCGATTATGATGCATCGACTAAAACCGGCCTTGGAGGTACCAAAATTTGTTTCGACGCATTAACTAACAACCAGATTGACTTTTACCCGGAGTACACGGGTACGGGTTTGCTGGCTATTTTACAGCCGTCGGTAAGGATAATAGATTCTGTATCGACAAGCAAAGAGGCTACCTATAATTATGTGCAGCGCGGGTTTGAAGAGAAATATAACATCAGGTGGCTAAAACCGATTGGGTTCAATAATGCGTATGCATTAATGATGAGACGGAAACAGGCGAAAGAGTTGAATATTAAAACAATTTCTAACCTTAAACGATATTTAGATATCAATTAAACCGCAATGGATATTGCCGACTGTTACAAAAAAGTACGCAAACGCACCGAGGATATTTGCAGTCCGCTGCAAACGGAAGATTATGTAGTGCAGCCTGTGGTGGATGTTAGTCCGCCTAAATGGCACATTGGTCATGTTACCTGGTTTTTTGAAACCTTTATCCTGAAGCCCTATTTTATGGGTTACCAGGAGTACAATCCCGATTATAATTATGTATTCAATAGTTACTATGAAACGGTAGGCACGCGTGTGATCCGCACCGACCGGGGTAACCTGAGCCGCCCTACCGTTGCCGAGATATACAAATACCGCGAGTATGTAGATGACGCAATGGCGAATTTTCTTTGCGGCGAAATTTCTGATGACATAAAAGAACTGCTCATCCTCGGCTTTAACCACGAAGAGCAGCACCAGGAATTACTGATGACCGATATTAAATATATCCTCGGTCATAACCCGTTGTTTCCGGCGTATTCAAAAGCATATGCTTCGCCTAAGACTGAACACGTGAACGACGGCTTTATTACCCTGCCCGAAGGTATTTACGAGATTGGTTTTAACGGCAAAGGTTTCAGCTTCGACAATGAACATAACCGGCATAAGGTTTACCTGAACGAGTTTAGCATTAGTCCAAACCTGGTAACCAATGCCGAATACCTCGAATTCATCAACGCGGGTGGTTACCACGATTTTCGCCATTGGCATGCCGAGGGATGGGATTGGGTAAAGACCAACAAAGTGGAAGCACCACTATACTGGCATTCTATCGATGAACAATGGCACAATTATAGCTATCACGGCCTGGAGCCGGTGAGAATGGATGAGCCGGTTACCCACATTAGTTATTTTGAGGCGTATGCTTATGCGTCATGGAAGGGCCTGCGCCTGCCTACCGAATTTGAATGGGAAGCTGCGGCTACCCAATTCAACTGGGGCAAGCGCTGGGAGTGGACCGAAAGTTCTTACCTGCCTTACCCGGGCTTTGCCAAAGCGCCCGGTGCCATAGGCGAATATAACGGCAAATTTATGGTGAACCAGAAAGTGCTGCGCGGCGCATCGGAAGTTACCCCACCCGGGCACAGCCGCATTACCTACCGGAATTTTTTTCAAACCAATTTACGCTGGCAGTTTACCGGTATAAGGCTGGCCAAATAAAAACACTAAACCTACCAATGAAAAACACCGAAGCCACTAACCAGACCGCCGAGATGCAGGATCATGCCAATTGCAGAACGGGCAAATTTTACGAAGACGTAATTTGCGGACTCAGCTCGCAGCCCAAATTTTTAAGCTCGATGTATTTTTACGATGCCGTGGGCGATAAACTTTTCCAGGACCTGATGAACTGTGATGAATATTATCCGACGAATTGCGAACTAGAGATATTCTCGGAAAAGACCGCCGAACTCTGCAAGGCCATCATTGGCGACGGCGATGCTTTTGACCTGATAGAATTGGGCGCGGGGGACGCCACCAAATCTACGTACGTTTTAAAACACCTGCTGGAACAAGGTGCTGATTTCAGTTATTTACCGATCGATATATCGTCGAACACGATCTCGTACCTAAATATTACGCTGCCTGTTACCCTGCCCGGCCTGCAAATGACCGGCCTGAACGGTGAGTATTTCGATATGCTGAAAAAAGCTTCTGCTATATCGGACAAGCGCAAGGTGGTAATGTTTTTAGGATCGAACGTAGGCAATATGCCTGTAGATGTAGCCGAAAAATTTTGCCGGGATGTACGTAACCATCTTTCACCAGGCGATATGATGCTGATCGGCGTCGACCTGAAAAAGAACCCGGCAACCGTGCTGGCTGCTTACAACGATAAAGAAGGTATTACCCGTCGTTTTAATCTTAACTTATTAGAGCGTATTAACCGCGAACTAAGCGCTAACTTCAACGTGAGCAAGTTTGAGCATTACCCCATGTATGACCCAGAAACCGGCGCCTGCAAAAGTTATTTGATCAGCCTTGAAGCGCAGGATGTAACAATAGCCGAAATGAACACCATCCATTTCGATAAGGATGAATACATTTTTATGGAGATCTCGCAGAAGTTCACCTTAGCCCAGGTAGATGAGATGGCCGTGAAAGCTTCTTTTAAACCGGTTAAGCATTTTCTGGATAGCAACGGCTGGTTTACGGATGCGATTTGGGTGGCGGAATAAAGATTTGTATTTTAAACTTAATTTTTCATGTCATTTCTCGCTCACGCTCGAAATGAGAGTGTGGAGAAATAAGCAAAAGGGAAAGCTTTTAAAAATCCATAAGTTTTATCAAAAAAAAGGATGTCATGCTGAAGTTCTAGAAGTGCGACCCTGCTGCACGTTTGATAAAATCTTGTTATCTCCGACCTGTGTCTTCACAGGCCGCTTGGTGTATGGTTGTGGAGACACAACCACGGGGCAGTTGAAAAAGCTCATCAATCAGGCGGCATATACGTTAACCGCTTTTTAAAATAGGCGTCCCAGCTTTGTTGCTGGGTGCGGTTTTGCATGTGGCCGGTATCTTCGTCGTAATCGTGGTTGAGCTGGCGGTATTTGGCGTCGATACGGTCGAAGATGTTTTGGGCTACGGTTTGGTAATCGGCATAGAAAACGGTTTTGCCAAGGGTGCGCAACAGTTCCTGCTGCTCCATGTAGGCAATGGTATAATGGCCCTGTTCATGGTCCAGCACCTGGGTCATCATCTCCTGTGAGGTGATGCGATGCTTATCCATCCATGATTTATAATTGTTCATGGTGAGCTGGATATTGAAATTGAGCAGGTAATAATTGCGCTGGCGCTGCGCCTCGTAATGGAAGCCGATGGAACAGTTAGTGTAGGCAACAGTTAGCCCGTTGGTTTGCGGTGTGCCGCGGAAATCGTCGGGCGTTAGCTGGTGGAATACCTGCGTTTGTGCGCCGGCAGGGGCAATAAAAAACGCGCATAACACGGCAAGGCAAATCAATCTCACAAATCCGGTTTTCATCAATAAAAGAGTAATTATGAATTATTTACCCTTTCGACTGGTCGGCGTGCATTTGGTTTAACGCCATCAGTTCCTTCATGGTTTTTTGCATAGCTTCAGACGAGCCATCGAGGAAGATGACGTTTCCTTTGGAGTTTTCGGCGAAGTGTTTGATGGATTCTGTCCACATGGTAAACAGGATCACCGAAGTATCCATATTGGCGTCCTGCATTTCTTTTGCCGCTACAGACATACCTTTGGCCACTTCCTCGCGGAACAAAGCTACACCCTGACCGCGTAGCTGTGATGCCTGGCGCTCGGCCTCGGCAGAAATTTTTATTGCGTTACCTTCGGCTTCGGCTGCTTTTGTTTTGGTAATGAGCAATGCCTGGCCTTCATTTTCGGCAGCTGCTTTTAAGTTATTCGAAGCCACTACCTGGCTCATCGATTTCATGATCACATCGTCGAAAGTAATGTCATTCAGTTGCAAGTCCTGCAGATGATACCCCCAGCCCTCCAATATCACGTCAAGCTGTTCTTTTACGTGCTCAACAATATCACGACGAAGGATCAGCACCTCGGATTGACGTTTGGTAGCCACGAATGCGCGGATGGAACCCTCAACCGTGCGGATCAGCGCCTGCATGAGGTTTCGTTCGTCCACAAACTTAAAGGCTACATTCTTAATGGTTTCCTCCTGCTGGTCGAGCACCGAGTAAAGCAGCATGGCCTTGAAGTAAACATTGGCCTGATCGAACGTTACGGCCTGGAACTCGAGTTCGACAGAGCGGTTCTGGATGGATATTTTTGAATATATATTTTCAATAAAAGGAATTTTAAAATTTAAGCCCGGTGTAAGGATGCGACGGTATTTACCAAACACGGTAATGACTACTATAGTGCCTTGTTTTACAGACACAAACGAGGAAACTACAACAACAAGCAACAAAAAAAATATTATAAAAGTGACGATCTGGTAGTTCATGAGGGGTTTATTTGATATTATAAATGTAGAACAAATTATTGGTGTGCTATTTGTTTTTCAGAAAATGCTTTAAAAAATCATCAACCATGAACATGAAAAGAACCTTCGGTGCGATACTCACCGTTTTGGGCATCATCGGCCTTATTTTTACCGGCGTCGAGATCATTAATCACAGCGGCGCGGTTACCACGCTTGTTGTAATAGGAATTATTGCCATATTATTTTTCTTTACCGGTATTAGTTTGGTAAGGACTACCAAGGACGAGGCGTAGAGTTATGGTCTGAACCCTGATTCGCTTGATTACAGGTTTTTTTTGTCGGTTTGTAGGAGAGAGGCATCTTTATAGACAATATCATTTTCATCTTTTAGTCAAGAAAATCAAGGTTCGGACATTTTGGGCGGCCCGGGCTGTACGCCCATATACGTGCAGGCCTTAGGGCTGTGTCATTAAGGGACTTACAAGCATTTTCTCGCCTCATCCCAAACCCTTCTCCAAAGGAGAAGGGCTTAAATATCCAAGCGCAAAGTTAAAGTCCTCTCCTTTGGAGGGGATTAGGTGAGGTAACCAAGAAGTTTAGTTAAGAAAATATTCCTAATAAGCTTTACTTAATACATTGAGCCTTGGGCTCGGGCCGGTATCCGCTGCCATCCATTATGCAACTTTGCTCCGTTGCTCGCAATGCCCCATTAAGACGCTAATTCCCTGCTTTTACGATCCTTCCGCTATCATCAATACTCACGCCCGCATCGGGAAAATCAGTTTGGGTAAGATAACGAATGCGCTGAGCGGCTTTGTTGAGCGTGTCGATCTGGAGGCCGTTATAATGGGTTTGGGTGGCCGAAATGATCCGGCCGCTTAAAAATTCTCCTTTTTTATTGATGTTGACTTTAAGTATAGGGGCTAAGCCGCATGGGCCGGCAACGCTAACGCTGGTGTAGGTGCAGAAATTGCCAAGACTGTAGGCAATGAGCCTGTCGTTATACAATTCAAGTGCCCGGCACACGTGCGGCCCATTGCCGAAAACGAGATCGGCGCCGGCATCGATGGCGGCATGGGCAAACAGGTTTACGTCGCCGCGTTTTTCGGTAAAAAAAGACTCCATCGTAAATGGCACATGCTCGAAATTAACTCCTTCGCCACCACCGTGAAACGATACAATAACCACATCGCATTGCTGTTTTAGTGTGCTCACGGTTTTTTGAACGGTTTTCAGATCGAGGATTGACATGGTGTTGGCATTAGGCGCAAACGCGCAGAAGCCGTAGGTGATGCCCTTAGCTTTGAAGATGGATGCAGGGTGAGTGGCTTGTCCACCATAAAATATACCGGCGCTATCCAGCACCTTCATAGTGTTGAGGCGACCGGGATCGCCAAAATCGCCGATGTGGTTATTGGCAAGACTCAATACCTTAAAGCCTGCATCCTTCAACACCCCCACATATCTTTGCGGACTGCGGAATAAATAGCCTTTGCTGAGCAGGTGCAGTTTGTAGTGGGCCGGTGCCCCGGTATCGAGCAGCGTGCCTTCGAGGTTGCCCATTAGCACGTCGACGTTGCGGAGGTGCTGCAGCACATTTTTGAAGCTGCCTTTGGCACTGTCGGGCGGTAAGGTGGAGTTGTCAGGATATGAGGTACCGAGCATGATATCGCCCACGGCGGCCACGCAAAATGAATCGCGTTGGGCGGTGTCGCGGTTCGCTGATATTTGGGTGGCGTTATCATTTTTTTTAAAGGTAACGGGGTGCTTTTTGGGCGGCACGTAGACTTCGGGCGTGCTACGCAACCGGTCGCCGCAGGATGATAATATCAAAATGACGGCTGCGAGGATGATGGTGAATCTTCCTGCGCATGCGGGTAATATGTCGTGTTTCCTGTTCAACGGGGCCTATCGCTCTACTTACAGACGGGTACGAACATAAGGAAATTTTAGATTGCGTCAAGGGGTGGGGCGGAAAATGAATAGCGTGGGTGGGGAATGTGAGGTAAGGATGCAGGTGTTTTAATGCATTGGCGTAATGTCGCGCGGTGAGGACTCACCCGGTCGACGCTTCGCTGGACCGCCCTCTCTTCGCTGCGCGTAAAGAGGGAAGGAGAAATCCCTTGCCTTGACATTTTGTTGGCGGCTGTGTCTCTACAGCCGCGGGTGGCTTTTTTAGAGACACAAAGTATTGTGTCTCTATTCAGGAACTTTTTATCATTGCCGTTGGCTTTAGCCAAAATAGCAAACTATGCTATTCCGAAAAATCAGCATAATCGTTACATTTTTCTGAGCAAAGTTATTGGGCTTATTCTTTAATTTTAGCGGGTTATATCACTTGCCGGATGAACATCAAATTTAAAATCGCCTTTGCCTTATTATTCCTATTGGCCTTGATTGGAAAGCAGTCGGATTGTGTTGCGCAGTCGGTATTTGATAAGGATTCGATCAAGGTAAAGGGCGAGGTGCTTTATGTCATTCCATTTAAGTTTGACTACAATATAAGTACGGATAAGACATTCCTCCAGCCGGAACACAAAAGTAAAACCGGGCTTACCGATGAGGGTTTTATTGAGGGCGATTTTATAAACAGGAGAGAGTTATCGCTCGCTTACATAAACATGGTTTCGCCTAAGCGGGCACGGGAACTTGCCACAAAACCAAAAATGAATCTCGTGCTTCAGTTTAACAATTCGGGGCGTGTAGATGCGGTGAAATTTATAGCTTCCCGAAGAACTAGCCTTACTCCTGAAGACCTAATATCTATAACTAATGCCATCAAATCATCGGTAAAAATTAAATTGCCTGAGAGTATTAAGAATGCCCGTAAGCTCGCGCCGTACAATTATTCATTTGATTTTTTGTTGATGAGCTTTTCTGGCTGGGCAAATCCAGAGACGGAGCCGCTGCATGCTGATTGGGCGAAGAATGATATGGATCTGCTGACCCAGGTTGCTGCCTTAGATAAAAGTAATCCGCAAAACGTGGTCGATTTCTTCGCCCATATTACAAATTATGCCGAAAGGGACACGCTGGGATTTGGATGGACACATGTAAATACAGCCAAGGGAGCAGGATACATTTCGGTAGGATTGGATTATTATATTCACAATGAAAATATTGTAAGCTATACCCTTTCGTCTAAAATTGCTTACCGGACTGACCTGGCAAGTAAATATGATTCCCTGTTGCATATTTCTATGCCCCTGGATTCGGGAAGCACTGCCTATTATAAATTTAAGGAAGAGCGGATCTTAACTCCGCTGGGCGAATTTACCGGGCGCAAAAAGGGAGTGCCGCTTCAAATGTTAAGGTACATGTCGCCGCTATCCGGAACGCTTTATGGTTATGCCGGTGGACTGCCAGTAGGTACCACAAAAAACAGGGCGATGTTCAATGAGCTCATCAAAAAGTTATCGCCAGATCAGATCGTGACGTTGATGTATAGCATTAACCCGGCGTCGAGGTTATCGGCCATAGAATACTACTATCGCCATCGTGAGCTTTTTAAGAACCGGGCATCAATTGAAGGCTGGATCAAAAAGGTTTATGCGCAGAACGCTACGGTAGAATCGATAGGCGGGTGTATTGTTTATCGTGATAAGCCTGAAAACCTTGTAAATAATTTTCTAAAATTTTCAGAGCCATTGGAAGATTAAACGAGCGAACAAAAGTATTCGCGACGAAAAGTTCAAAGACACAAAGTGTTGCGTCTCTACAAAGCCATCTTCTGAAATCGCTAAACGTAGCGGCACAATACATTGTGTCTCCTTATACACAATCAATCTTGATAATCCCCACAAAAAAGTCCTTCCGGGTTGCGAAAGGACTTTTATCAATTAGGTTTATATTAAAGTTTTAGTTGTTAGCGGTATTATCTGCCGATGCTGATGCTGCGCTGCTTTGTTTTTCCAGTTCGGCCTTGAACGACTCGAGCATGCGGCCGCCACGGTAAAAATATCTTTTGTAATAGGCATCGTCGAGGCTGCTGATAGCTACGCCGCGAGAAGAGGCATGTGCAAACCTGTTGTTGCCTAAGTATATACCCACATGCGAAATACGGCGGCTATGGATCTTGAAGAAAACCAGATCGCCTTCTTTCAGATCGTCTTTTCTAACCGGGCTAACCATGCTGAAAATATCGCGTGAGCTGCGTTCGATATCCATATTGAATACCTGGCTGTAAAGTTCTTTGGTGAATGCTGAACAATCGATGCCTTTTCTTGAGCTTCCACCAAAACGGTAAGGAGTACCGATCCAGTCATAAACGAAGTGGAAAAGTTTCATGTTCGAGGTTGCAGACATTGCAACGCCCATAATTTGTGATAAATAATCTTTGGCTAATGATTCCTGGTCGTCAGAATTTTTGTCATCAGCAACCGCTGAGTTTGTTTTTGTTTGAGCCTGAGCCGCTAACGTACTGAAAAATAACGCAATAACGATAGTAATTTTCTTCATTTAATCCTTTAGTTTGTTGTATTAGGCCAACAACTTGTTTATTAAATTGGACACCCTGTCTATTGTTCGCTACAAAACTATTTAAATTTTTTAAAAATGCAACAAAACGCCTGTTTTTTTCAACATTTATATCTTAATGTTAATTAGTATGGCATTTTTTGCTAAAATTAAAAACTGACATTCAGATGGTGTTCCTTTAGTTTTAAACATTTTAACATTAAGTTAAATTTTATACGGAAAACGTAAATTTTTGTTATGTATTTTAGGTGAAAAAAAAATGACACAGCATCACCCATTCAAATTTTTACAAATCTTTTTCAATAAAAACACACCTAACAGTGCTGTTACTTTTCGATATTTCAAGGATATAATTAGATTTGCGCATTATAATAAAATTGATCGTTAATAATACATGAGTTCAATCGAAATAAATAAGGATACATACCTGATGTGGTATGAAGCCATGCTTTTGATGCGTCGCTTTGAAGAAAAGGCGGGACAGTTGTACGGGCAGCAAAAAATCAGAGGCTTTTGCCATCTGTATATCGGTCAGGAAGCTGTGCTTGCAGGCGCAATGTCTGTACTGAAACCAGAGGACAGCATGATCACCGCTTACCGCGATCACGCACACGCAATGGCGAAGGGCGTAACCAGCAACGCTATTATGGCCGAGCTGTATGGCAAAGCTACCGGCTGCTCAAAAGGCAAAGGCGGCTCGATGCACATGTTTGATAAAGAAAAACATTTTTACGGTGGTCACGGTATTGTTGGTGGCCAGGTGCCGCTTGGCGCAGGTATTGCCTTTGCCGAGAAATATAAAGGTACCGGCTTTGTGAACGTTGCCTACATGGGCGACGGCGCCGTGCGCCAGGGCGCATTAACCGAAACTTTCAATATGGCTGCGCTGTGGAAACTGCCGGTAATATTTGTTTGCGAGAACAATGGTTATGCAATGGGTACTTCGGTTGCGCGTACCACTGCCGATACTGATATCTATAAAATTGGCTTGCCTTACGGTATCCCATCATCGCCGGTTGACGGGATGGACCCTGCTGCCGTACACAAAGCTATGGACGAAGCCGTTCAGCGCGCGCGTGCCGGTGAAGGCCCAACTTTTCTTGAAATGCGTACTTACCGCTACAAAGGTCACTCGATGTCCGATCCGCAGAAATATCGCACCAAGGAAGAGCTGGAAAGCTACAAAGCGAAAGATCCTATTGAACTGACTAAACACACCATCCTTTCTGAAGGTTATGCTGATGAAAAATGGTTTGAAGAGATTGAAGCGAAAGTGAAAGCCGAAGTTGATGAATCGGTTAAATTCGCCGAAGAATCGCCATGGCCTGAAGCTTCGGAACTTTACACTGACGTTTACAGTGGCGAGTATCCTTACATCATGAGCTAAGCGTTATTTAACTGAATTTATTGAACTATTGAATCAAAAATAATATATGGCCGAAGTAGTTAAAATGCCAAAAATGAGCGATACCATGACCGAAGGGGTATTGGCTAAATGGCATAAAAAAGTTGGTGATAAAGTAAAACCTGGCGATGTGCTGGCCGAGATAGAGACTGATAAAGCCACGATGGATTTTGAGTCGTACCAGGACGGCACCCTGCTTTACATTGGCGTTGAAGAAGGCCAGGCCGTACCTATTGACGCGACCATTGCCGTTTTAGGCGCAGAAGGCGAGGATTACAAAGCGCTTTTAGCGGGGGCCGGATCTGCAGCACCTGCTGCTGAAGCGCCGAAAGAAGAAAAGCCTGCCGATAAAAAAGCACCGAAAGCTGCTGAAGATAAAAAACCTGCCGCCGCTACTGAAGCAAAGCCAAAGGTTGACAAAAGCAGCATTCCTGCTACGGTTATCCGCATGCCTGCCCTGAGCGACACCATGACCGAGGGCGTGATCAATAAATGGAACTTTAAAGTTGGCGACACCGTGAAGAGCGATGATTCGCTGGCCGACGTTGAGACCGACAAAGCCACTATGGAAGTTGTTGGTTATGAAAACGGCACCTTATTATATATTGGCCCTAAAGAAGGCGAAGCTGCACCTGTAAACGGTATCATAGCCATTGTTGGTAAAGCCGGTACTGATATTACGCCTTTATTGAGCGAGGATGAGGGCGGTAGTGAAGTATCAGCAGAGAGTGGCAGCAGCAGTGAAGAATCTGCACCTGAAACTGCTACTACAGAAACTGCCACTGCTACTAACTCAGCAGACGACAGCCGTGTGAAAGCATCGCCGCTGGCACGCAAAATTGCCAAAGAAAAGGGCATTAACCTTAATGATGTAAAAGGCAGTGCAGAAGGCGGCCGCATTATTAAGAAAGATATTGAAGAATACGTTCCATCGGCTAAGCCAGCCGCTGCAAGCGCTCCTGCTGTTGCACCACAAGCGGCATCGGCACCTGCTGCTCCTGCGGCAGCGCCTGTTCAACTGCCAACATTTATTGGTGAAGAGAAATTTAGCGAGCGTAATGTTAGCCAGATGCGCAAGGCTATTAGCCGCCGCTTAAGCGAAAGCTTGTTCACCGCGCCGCATTTCTACGTAACCATGAGCATTGATATGGATCAGGCCGTTGCTGCCCGTACCCGCATCAATGAAGTTGCCCCGGTTAAGATCTCGTTTAACGACTTTGTGGTGAAAGCTTGTGCCGTTGCATTAAAACAGCACCCTGCTATCAACTCATCGTTCCTGGGTGATAAGATCCGCACTAACGAGCATGTGCACATCGGTGTTGCCGTTGCAGTTGACGAAGGTTTGCTGGTTCCGGTAATTAAGTTTGCCGACGGTAAATCACTAAGCCACATCAGCGTTGAGGTAAAAGAGTTTGCCGGTAAAGCAAAAGCTAAAAAACTGCAGCCGAATGAAATGGAAGGGTCAACCTTCACCATATCAAACTTAGGTATGTTCGGCGTTGACGAGTTTACCGCTATCATCAATACTCCAAACGCCTGTATCCTTGCCGTGAGTGGCATTCAGCAGGTTCCGGTTGTGAAGAACGGCGCAGTGGTACCGGGCAACGTGATGAAAGTAACCCTGAGCTGCGACCACCGCGTGGTTGACGGCGCAACAGGTGCTGCATTCCTGCAAACACTGAAAGCGTTGCTGGAAGAGCCGGTTAGGCTGTTGATATAACGATTAGAATTCCGGAGTTCCGATTTCGTGATAAAAAAAAGGCGATGGCTTAAGGCTCATCGCCTTTTTTTGTAGCAAAATTCCCGGTTGATTTTTTCTACAGGTTTTACACAACATTGGCTGTTAAATTGTATTTATATAAAACATTTTTTATGAGGTATATTGTGTATCCATCATAAAGAAAAGCTTACTTGCGTTGATTTGATATTTTACCTGAACTTGTTAAACATTCATAATTTAGTTATGACATTTGTTAACCTAACCTTGTGCAAACAGGCCTGGCGCTGCATTTCAAGGCCGTGAAACCGGAATTTCTTTTGCGGGTAACGCCGGTACAATAGCCGGGTGGTAAATATAGGTTAGGGTTCATATTTAATTTAAATGTTATGTTAAAGTTTTCTATGATCCATCTGGAGGTTCTGAAAACGGAGGTAACAGCCGCCGCCGGAATTACCAGCATCACTCCTGCTGCCTGCAGGGCGCTATCGGCAGAGATTGTGCGGGCCACTTCGCAGCGGATCAGCGAAACTACTTTAAAACGTATTTATGGGTTTGCGATAAGCAGGTTCACGCCATCATTATTCACTATCGACGTTTTATCGAAATACTGCGGTTATACGGGCTGGGCCGATTTTTGCTCGAAACAGCAGGAAAATACTGTTTTGCCCGAGACTGATGCGGACTGGGGTATGCTGCAACAAAATGCAGGCAATATCGCGCAGTTCACCTTGCAGGCATTAAGAAACAAGGCGGGTATCCCGTACAGCAAATCGATCAAACGGAGTTTTGCTGATGTGCATTTTGATAATTTTCTTGATTCGGGCTGCACGGGCACGGCGTTGATTGCCCCTTCCGGTTATGGTAAAACCATAGCGCTGTGCCATTGGTTACAGGAAAGAATAGCCGCCAGCATAGCAGAACGCAATGGCGACGTTTTCCTGTTTTTCAGTAGCAGCGCCCTGATGAGCATATTACTGACCCACCGCGACATCAATTACTGGATACTTGGTTTGCTGGGCTACGGTACCGGCAAGGATATAAATGTCCTGTTTGATGCTAAGCCAAAGGAAGCCCGCTTTTACCTGGTGATTGATGGTTTTGACGAGCACACGCCGAAGAACGATCAGTTTTATGTAGTACTGAACCAGGTGATTGATATTGTAGCCCTGCACAGTTATGATGATTGGTTTAAGGTGATCCTTACCATGCGGACGGCCACCTGGATGAACTACAGGAATGAGTTTGATGACAACCTTTGGTACACCGGATTTGAGCCCGGCCATGGTGGCATAAACGTCCCCTTATTTAACCCGGGCGAGATAAAACAGCTTTGCCGGAACATCGACCCGTTGACACAAACCTTTATTGCGCTTAACATAGCCGAAAGTTTTAGCCACCCGCTGTACCTGCAACTTTACTATAAGCAGCACCGTCATGATTTTTCATTAAGCAGCGCTGATCATTTTTGCATTTACGATGTAATAGCTCAGTTTATTTTAAATAAGGTGTACCTGGGCAGGCATTCGTCTGAAAAAGTGTTACTGATCAACACGCTGATTGAAGAGATGGACCTGAAAAACCGGCAGTATAAGGTTAACCTGTTAAAAGCCGCCCGCCTTATAAAAGAATATGAGCAGGCGTACACCGAACTTTTAGCCATTGGCTTTTTAAGGGAGTACAACAAAAGTGATAATTACGATTTTAACACCAGTGTTGTATTTGGTAACGATAATTTTTTGCAGCATAGCCTTGCAAAAAATCTGCAACAGCGTTTTTACGGCAAGCTTACGCCCCAATTTGTGCTGGCGTTCAATGAACAGTATTCGGAATCGGCACATAAAATGGGGGTACTGAAATGGTATATTTTCAATGCTGTTAAGACTGGACAACAGAACGACAACATACCCGACGATATTGACCTCACACCGGAAGAAAGAGCGGAACTGACAGCCTTTATGGGTGGCCTGGTTGAAAACAGTAGTAAGGGTATTCAAATTGAAGAAACGCAAAATATTACAGCTTTACCGGGGAAATATCAATAATTAGGCGTGGAGAATTTCTCAGCGCGGCGTTGCAAGGTACGCGACGACTAAGGCGCTGAACGAGGAGAAGATGATGCTATTGTTACAGCAGGCTGTAAAAGATCTGGACGAAAAGACCCGTAAGGTGGTGGATGTGGTAAGTAAAATTTAAATTTATGCCGTACAGATTTATCCGGCAATTAAGTGAAAGTATTCCATCAACCCAAATTCATCAAAACACGTATTGCGCCTACGCCAAGCGGATTCCTGCATTTAGGGAATGTGCTGTCGTTCAGTATCACAGCCGAACTGGCCCGCAGAAGCGGTGCGAAAATACTACTGCGGATTGATGACATAGACCGCGTACGGGCCGGCACTGAATATATTCAGGACATTTTTGACACCCTTAACTTTTTGGAGATTGCGTGGGATAATGGTCCGCGGGATGCGGTGGATTTTGAGTCCGGCTGGTCGCAGACGCACCGGATGCGGTTGTATGATGAAGCGATTGAGCGGTTGTATGCTGATGGGCGGATCTTTGCCTGCCGCTGTTCGCGGAAGCAATTGAACGACTCGGCTGCGAAATGTAACTGTAAAGAACAACAAACTGCTTTGGATACGGCTGATGTAAGCTGGCGGCTGGATACTGGCGCCGTGGGTAAATTGAATATTAAGACGTATAGCGGCGAGGTGCTTCAAACCACGCTACCCGCCGAAATGGGAAATTTTGTAGTGAGACGCCGGGACGGGCTGCCTGCTTATCAATTGACCTCGGTTATTGATGATCTGCATTACGGTATAGACCTTGTGATACGCGGGCAGGATCTGTGGGATTCAACAGTGGCGCAGCATGTATTGGCTGTAGCTTTGGGTCGTGAAGCGTTTAGGGACATTGCTTTTTATCATCATCCGTTGCTGGTGGCGAAGGATGGTGCTAAGTTGTCGAAATCGTCGGGGGCTACGTCGGTGAGGTATCTGAGGGATGAGGGAAGAACGGCAGGTGATATATTTACTGCCGCGGCGAAAATGTGCGGGGTAGAGAAGGATGCTAAGAATTGGCAGGCATTGGCGGGGATTTTTGTTTAGGGGTAATCAATTGGCGTTATGCCGCGAGATTTTCGTATATTTGTATTGACTCTTCAGCAGATATCGTCTGCAAAAACTCACGACGAACTTTCTCAGCGCCAAAATCGCAGATCTGAGACACGTGTTTAACAGGAAAACAAGTTAAAAACTGCATTTTTGAGGCGTATAGGCCGTTTTCGATCTTAAAGAAGGCAAAAAAGCGGAACGGTCTAAATGGCGTTTAGACCGTTCCCCGTAAAAAAACGACATGCCCTAAACGGTGTTTAGACCGTTCCATCGAAAAAAACGACATGCGCTAAATGGTATTTAGGGCGTTCCGGCCTTGCAAATTGGGATACCCAAATCGTGTTTTGGTAACAGGCAAATGATAGAGCCTTTAACCGTTACCCTTTCACCTTTATCCAAAAAACACTAACTTAGCCTACCAACCCTGGTTAAATGCAATGAAGACAATCACCTGTTTATCCGCAGCTCTTATATCTTGCAGCATTGCCGCCGCCCAACAAATGAACCTACAGAAACTTACTTACCCCGCAACCAAAAAGGTTGATACTATTGATACTTATTTTGGCACCAAAGTGCCCGACCCTTACCGCTGGCTGGAAGACGACCGCGCCGCTGATACCAAAGCCTGGGTGCAGGCCGAGAACAAGGTTACGCAAGACTACCTGGGGCAAATTCCCTACCGGCAGGCCATGCACGACCGGCTGAAACAGCTTTGGAATTATGAGAAGTACAGCGCACCTTTTAAAGAGGGCAAGTACACTTATTTTTATAAGAACGATGGCTTGCAGAGCCAGGCCGTGCTGTGGCGGCAAGAGGGCGACGGCGCCCCGGAGGTGTTTCTCGACCCCAATAAATTCTCTGCCGACGGCACTACCTCGTTACAGGGGATAGACTTTACCAAAGACGGCAGTATGGCGGCCTACCAGTTATCAGAAGGTGGCAGCGACTGGCGTAAGGTGATCGTGATTAAAACGACTGATAAAGCAGTGGTCGGCGATACATTGAGGGATATAAAATTTAGCGGGATTGCCTGGAAAGGGAACGATGGTTTTTATTACAGCAGCTATGACAAACCCAAACAGGGTAGCCAGCTTGCAGGGATCACCCAATATCATAAGCTTTACTATCACAAGTTGGGAGCACCGCAAAGCGAAGACGTCCTGATTTTTGGCGGCGATAAAACACCGCGACGTTATATCGGCGCGTACCTTACCGAAGACGAACGATTCCTGGTGATCTCGGCAGCAAAAGAAACTACCGGCAATGAGCTCTATATTCAGGATCTGAGCAACCCGAACAGCCTGATCATGAATGTGGTTGATAATTTCGATAACCAGCATAGCGTACTTGGCAATGTAGGCGGGAAACTGTATATCATTACCAATTTGTACTCGCCCAATTTTAAAGTGGTTACGGTTGATGCTGCCGACCCTAAACCCATCAACTGGAAAGACCTGATACCGCAAACTGCTAATGTGCTTTCGGCAACAACGGGCGGCGGGAAGATCTTTGCCGAATACCTGAAAGACGCTACCTCGTTTGTGCAGCAATATGATATGAGCGGTAAACTTGAACGCACTATAGCGCTGCCCGCTATTGGTACTGCAAGCGGTTTCGGCACCAAAAAAGAGGAGAAGGAAACGTATTACACTTTTACCAACTACGTTTATCCGCCTACCATTTTTAAGCTGGATATAGCCACAGGGATATCAACCATCTATAAAAAGAGTGGGGTGCAGTTCGACCCTACGCAATACGAGAGCAAGCAGGTGTTTTATCCATCTAAAGATGGCACCAAGATCCCAATGATCATTACCTACAAAAAAGGTACGGTGATGAACGGTAAAAATCCGCTGATGCTGTATGCGTATGGCGGCTTTAACATCAGCTTGACCCCAGCCTTCAGTACATCGAACATTATCCTGTTAGAGCACGGCGGCATTTACGCGGTGCCTAACCTGCGCGGCGGTGGCGAATACGGCGAGAAATGGCACAAGGCCGGTATAAAAATGAAGAAACAAAACGTTTTCGACGATTTTATTGCGGCGGCAGAATACCTCATCAAACATAAATATACTTCGAAAGATTACCTGGCTATTTCGGGCGGCTCGAACGGCGGCCTCCTGGTAGGTGCGGTAATGGCGCAGCGCCCCGACCTTTGCAAGGTGGCGTTCCCTGCGGTCGGCGTTATGGATATGCTGCGCTATAACCAGTTTACCGCAGGTGCGGGCTGGAGTTACGATTACGGCACCGCCCAGGATAGCGAGGAAATGTTTAACTATCTTTATAAATACTCGCCGTACCACGCGCTGAAGCCGGCCAGCTACCCGGCAACAATGGTGACCACTGCCGATCATGATGACCGCGTAGTGCCTGCACACTCGTTTAAGTTTGCTTCACGTTTGCAGGAATACCAGCAGGGCGTGGCACCAACCATTATCCGCATAGAAACAAAGGCTGGTCACGGCGCCGGTCAGAGCACCGAGCAGGTGATTAGCGGGCAGGTGGATAAGTGGGCGTTTATGTTTTGGAATATGGGTGTGAGTTTTTGATTTCGGATTTCGGATGCTCGGTTTCGAAATTGGAAATTCTGACTAAAGTGAATTTTGATCATAATTGATGAAATGAAATATACCAGACTTATCATTTTGGCTTTATTGCTTTTGGCGGGCAATGCCCTTTTTGCCCAAAAGCGCGACCTCAACATTGTGTTCATCGGCAACAGTATTACTTACGGTGCCGGATTGGCCGACCCTGCCACAGAAGCGCCGCCGGTTATCGCCGCGGGATACCTGCGCCAGCAATCGAACATCGGCACGGTGGATTTTGCCAACCAGGGGCATAGCGGTTATACCACCGTTGATTTTTTACCTTCTACCGGCGGGGTGTTTAAGGATGTGGAGAAATCGGCCCATGCATTTACCAATACGCAGGCATTGCTGATATTTTCCATAAAACTGGGCACTAATGACAGCGCCATTGAAGGCCCGCGGGGAGCACCGGTTTTCCCGGAGGTGTATTACCAGAATCTAAAAGCTATTGCCGATAGTCTGTTAAAAGAATTTCCAACCTGTATTGTTATTTTTCAGCACCCGGTTTGGTATAGCCCCAATACCTACAACGGCGCCAAATACCTACAGGAAGGGTTAGACCGCCTGCAAAATTACCTGCCGCAAATAGATCAACTGGTAGCCGATTATGCCGCTACTTATCCTAAACGCGTTTTTGTTGGCGATACCAAGGCTTTCGACTATTTCAAAAAACATTCGACCACTGATTTACAGGCAGAGCAAGGGCACCAGGGAACATTTTATCTGCACCCCAATAAACAGGGAGCCGTAGCGTTAGGGAATTTTTGGGGCGATGCGATTAGTAAGGTGGTGAAGAAATTAGGGAAATAAGCGTCATTGAATCCTTCCTACGCGTCATTGCGAGGGGGGAAGCAATCTCTGCGTAGGACATTAGCGCGAATGCATTGGCGTTTTTGTTCCTTCGAATTGATCTTTGGTTCAATCCACTTAGACATTCTCCCGCTCAGTTGCCGCGGGGCTGTTACTTTTTCTTGATAAAAAGTAACCAAAAATCAAGTCAGCAGAAAGGCTTCTTGGCGCTTCAGGCCATTGCGCGCAAGCTCCCAAAACCTTCGAGGGCTGGAATATTTTTGCCGGGCTACCCTGTCTATCGGCTACCCTGCATGCAAAATTTCCTATGCCCTATCCCAATGCTTTAGGCCACGGTTTTGTCCGCTTTTTGCCGAAGCTTTTCTGCTGACGTTTTAACCCGGAACATTGACTGAAAGCAAAATCGGGTACCTGTCTGTGGGGTGCCGAAACAAGTTCGGTATGACGAAAATGTATTATTTTGCCCGTGTTGGTGTTGTCACCAAAACGTTGGGGATGCCTAAGTGAGTTTAGCCCAATGGTAGTCATCCCTAAATCTGTTAAATCTGCTTAATCCCGGTTCAGAAACTGCGTTCGATTGGAGCGGATACCGGCCTGTGATTAAGGCCTGCAGGCGTATGAGCGGAAAGCGCGGGCCGAAGGTAACGCCATTATTTTATTGGCGGTAATGCATTAGCGTAACACACCCCTCCCCCCTCTCAAGAGGGGAATCGCACAAGGCCGCTGCTTTGCATTGACGGTGATGTCCTACGTAGAGATTGCTTCGTTCCTCGCAATGACGCGCGGTGGAAACCGCCGGAAAATAAAAAAGGCCCATAGAATATCTATGAGCCTTTCTAAAAAATCAAATTAAGATCTTTCTACCATTTATTGCCCCATGGGTCGCTAATGTTGTATTGTTTCAATACATCGGCAGGTACGCCGTCCCATTTGCCGGGCTGGTTGCCTACGTAGCCCAAATCGTCGATACCGATCTTGCTGGTGTAGAAGCCTGAGGCGGTCAAATCGCGCATACGATTGAAGAATGATACGCCTTGTGCCATTTCGGGCTTTGCTTTTTTAGGATAGGCAATGGCGGTAACCATTTCTATCTGTTGTGCACTGCTGGCATCTACGAATGTTTTGCCATACTTGTTCAAGCACTGCACATCCAGCCAGCGCAGGCCGCCGCGCATTGGGGTTTGGTGCTCGGGCATATCCTTCACAATAAACTCGATGAAAGCAGGCACCTTCGCGTCTGACGCGCTGCCGGAGCGGGCGTCTTTAGGGATAATGATATCGCCCAACACGGTGATGGTGGTCATTTCATGGTCGGTAAAGAATTTTTCTGCGTTCAGCTTTTTGTCGCGTTCAACCTCGAAAGGTTGACGACCGGCTTCTGCGGCAGCGGGTGCAGCAGTGTTGTCTTCCGCTAATTTATTTCCTTTAGGCTTACAGGCTTCGAGCAATACCCCGGTTGAGATAGCGCCAATGCCAAGAGCCTTTAATGAGTCGCGTCTGTTCATGTTTTTATAATGATTAAACGTTTAATTTTTTTCGTTGAGATAAAATGTATTCGGCGGTACGCATAGACAGGGCCAGGATGGTCCAGGTAGCGTTTTTATCGCCCTGCTGAACGAATGGAGCCGCATCCACCACAAACAGGTTATTGCAATCATGCGCCTGGCTGTATTTGTTCAGTGCCGATTTTTTAGGATCGTCGCCCATGCGCACAGTTCCCACCTCGTGGATGATCATACCCGGCGCTTCGAGACCGTAGTTGGTTTCCTTGCCTTGCGGCGGACCATAAATAGCGCCGCCCATATTGTGCATAATATCCTGGAAAGTATCCTGCATGTGCTTGGCTTGCTGAATCTCGTAATCGCTCCATGTATAATGGAATCGCAGTACCGGGATCCCGAATTTATCTACCACGTTAGGGTCTATTTCGCAATAGTTATCGTAACGGGCAATGGCAGTACCACGACCGGCCATGCCAAAGCCTGTTCCGTAAAAACGGCGATAATCTTCTTTCAGGTCGGCGCCGAAACCACCGGCTTCTTTCATTTTACCGTCTTTACCCGGTACCACGCCGTTCATGTTCTGGATGCCGCCGCTAAAGCCGTAACCCGGCATGTGCAAGCCGCCGCCAAACTCAATGTGGTAACCACGCGGAAAGTTCAGTTTTTTATTATCATAAACCCACGGACCATAAATGTGTACGCTGCCTACACCGTCTTCGTTGTAGCGCTTGCGGTCCATCAGCTCAGGCAGCCAGCCGCCCGCGCTCGATCCTGTTGAATCATGGATATATCGGCCAACAACACCGCTGCTGTTTGCCAGTCCGTTTGGATGACGGGATGATTTTGAGTTAAGCAGTAACCGGGCCGATTCGCCTGCGCTTGCGCCCAGGATCACCATTTTGCCCTTTACCTGGTACTCCTGCATATCTTCCTTGCTGATATAGGATACGCCGGTAGCCAGTCCGTTGGCGTCTGTCAGTACCTCGCGCACCATGGCGTTAGGAATCACCTTCAGGTTGCCCGTTTTGATGGCCGGGATCACCAAACATGAAGAAGAAGAGAAATCGCCATAGATTTTACAGCTGCGTCCGCATTGTCCGCAGAAGAAACAGGCACCACGGTCTTTGTTACCCGGCAGCGCCTCCGTCAATACCGAGCCACGGCCTGCAATAACCTTTACACCTGCTTTGGCGGCGCCTTTTTTAATATAAAGCTCGTTCAAGCGTGGTTTTGGCGGAGGAAGAAAGATTCCGTCCGGTTCATTCGGCAGGCCTTCAACGGTGCCGTAAACGCCGATCAAGCGGTCTACTTTATCATAAAATGGCTTAACGTCGTCATAGCTGATCGGCCAGTCGTCGGTCAGGCCATCGATGTGATGCCCTTTAAAATCATCCGGCCCCATACGTAACGAGATGCGGCCCCAGTGATTGGTACGGCCGCCCAGCATACGCGAGCGGAACCAGTGAAATTCAGTTTTGTCTGTAGTGGTATAAGGCTCGCCTTCAATTTCCCAGCCGCCGTAAGCAGCGTCGAAATCGCCGAAGTAACGGGTGGTACCCGCGCCTCTGCGTGCCGACTCATACGGCCATTTCAACTGCATCGAATCTTTAGCAGGATCGAAGAACGGACCCGCTTCAAGCATCAAAACCTTTAACCCTGCGTGGGCCAGTACGTAGCCCGACATACCGCCGCCTGCGCCCGAGCCAACAATAATGGCGTCGTACACCTCGGAGGATTTTTTAATTTGTATATCGTTGTTCATTTCAGTTTAGTGATTAGAGGCCAGAGACCAGAGATTAGTGATTAAAAGACGTTCTCTTAACCTCTAATCTCCATTCTCTGATCTCTAAATTATAGTTCTTTTATCGTAATATCTTTAAATGCTACCAGGTGGCCATGATCCTGCAAGGCAATTTTTCCCTTTGGATAAGCGGCGAAACCTTTCCAGTTTTTGAATTTGCTGCCGGCAATTAATTCCTGCCACTCGGGGCTGCCCATTTTTATGTCAAGGCTTTTCGAGCCGTTCATCCAGAAGGTAAGCTGACCATGATCTTTGCGGATCTTGATAGTATTCCATTCGCCGGCAGGTTTTGCAGCTACTGACGGGGCTTTCATATCATATAATGAACCGGCAAGGTGGTTTGCTTTTTTATTGTCTTCGGCACCTTTATCATCCAATACCTGCATTTCCATGCCTGTAAGATAAGTTGCACCAAAGGCCGGATCTTCATGAACGCCAAAAATAACGCCGCTGTTACCTTCCGGTGAAATTTTCCACGATAACGAGAGCTCATAGTTTTCGTATTCCTTATCGGTAACCAGGTCGCCCTGCTCAGGTGCTTTAGGGTCCAGTTGCAACGCGCCGTCAATCACTTTCCATGCGCCGGGGCCGGTTTTTAAATAGCTGTGCCAGCCTTTGGTGGTTTTGCCGTCGAATAATTTTGTTTGCGCCATCGAGCAATTTACCGCCGCGACCGCCAGAATACTAAACAGGATTTTTTTCATTTTGGTTAGTTTGTTTGAAGTTTAACAGGCATTGATGTGATGAAGTGCATTTTCAAAGAAAACGTATTCGCACCAAAGCTATTACAATGGGTAGTAAAATTATAATAAAAATGCATTTGAGCGAAAAAGAGTGCGAAGATTGTTACAGAAAGGCTCGACCGCGAGTGGTTGATGGCGTTAAATTGGGTTGAAAGCAAGTAATTGCTTCAAGGGATTTGAAATAAAAAGCGCCGGATGGCTGTTAAGTCTGAAATGATAATGGCTTATTTTTTTTTTTTGGGGGGGGGGGGGTAGGCGGATAGTACCGGTGCCGTATCAAAAAGAGCCGGGAGGACTTAATTAATCCCCCTTCCAACTCAGTCACCCGCTCTTATTCAACTACATATTACACCTTTTGATACTTCTTCAATTCTTCCTTGGTAATAAAGCGATAACGGTCTTTTAAGCATTTCGCACAGAAAAATCTTCTTATTGGAAGAAAGAACAACAGGTTGCGCCCGAACCAGTTTCTGGGCTTTTCAAAGTGATAAGGAGCTGAGCATTTTCGGCATCTAAGAATCTTGTATCGCATTAGTTTAAATTATTCTATCAGGAATAGGGGCTCAAATTTAATTCTAAAAGTTAAAAAACTTTGTTTCGTAAGATTAATTTTACAATTCCTTTAAATTGTAAAATACTTATTTTAAGGAATGTCTGAAAATCAAGTTGCTTCAGCGAGTATTTATTTCAATTTCTTTTGCTGTATTGTTAAATATCATTCGTTATATTTGATAAGCCCATTCCAACCCTGATAACCAAATCGTTATGAAAAAAGTGTCGAACATCCTTGCCCGCAAGGGTAACAGCGTTGTAGCTATAGACGGTGGCACCACCGTTTTAGATGCATTGAAGCTTATGGCCGAAAAGAACATTGGTTCGGTAGTGATTACAGAAGACGGGGCCTATGCCGGCCTCCTCACCGAGCGCGACTACGCCCGCAAAGTAATATTGCAGGGAAAATCATCGTTGGAAACCCAGGTACGCGACATTATGAGCACCGACTTCCCGCGCATGATACCCGAAAACTCGGTGGAGACCTGCATGCATGTAATGAGCGAGAATAACATCCGCTACCTGCCCGTATTTAAAGACAACACCATGTGCGGCATTGTTTCCATCAGCGACGTGGTTACGGAAACCATCCTATCGCACGAGGAGACGATTGAACATTTGAAGAGTTATATACAGTCGTGATTTAGGCTGAAACTTTTAGCTTTGTTGCGAATTACAAGATATTTTGTTGTATTCTCGCAATTATGCAGTTAACAGCCGAATTAAACACAATAATACTTTATGTTCAAAACGTTGAAAAGTTAAAGTCTTTTTATACGGATATTTTCAACCTTACGGTAGTTGAAGAATACGAATCTGTATGGGCGCTTTTGAATGCGGGAAATGCGATGATAGGTCTCCATAAAATTGGAGACGCATATTTGAATCCGGAAAAAAAAGCATTTAAGTTCGATAACAATACCAAAATCGTATTTCAAATAAACGATGACATTGGTGAGGCAAGGGAATATTTTATTAGTAAAAACGTAGCGATGAGAGAAATTAAGACTTTCGATAACTATGACTACTGGCTATGCGACGGAGAGGACCCTGAAGGGAACGTATTTCAGTTAAAGCAAAGAAAGTAACACTTAATCTATACAATTTTATTTGTTTCGGCTCAGAATCCGCGGAAGGATAATATACAACATTCTCAATATTAGCGCCACATTCCCTGCATCTCAACATTTTTTCCTACCTTGCCTTCCTCATCACCTAAAGTATAGTGACGTTTAAGGAATTCAATTTTAACGAGGATTTATTCGAAGGCATTCAAAGCATGGGGTTCAACACACCAACCCCCATACAGGAAATGGCCATACCCGTCATCCTCGGCGGGCGCGATATTATTGCCTGCGCGCAAACCGGCACCGGCAAAACCGGCGCTTACCTGCTGCCAGTGCTGGAGCATATCGGCAAAACAAATAAGCATCATACCAGTACCTTGATATTGGCGCCCACGCGCGAACTTGCCCAGCAAATAGATCAGCAGGTGGAAGGCCTTGCCTATTTTACCGGCATCAGCTCTATTGCCGTATTTGGCGGGGGCGATGGCAGTGTTTACGAGCAGCAGCGTCGTGGTATTCAGAATAATGTGAATATTATTGTAGCTACGCCCGGCCGGCTGATTGCTCACCTTACCTCGGGCGTGCTGAAGCTGAACCATGTTACGCACCTGATATTAGACGAGGCCGACCGCATGCTCGACATGGGTTTCTCTGACGATATTATGCGTATCATCAGCTACTTGCCCAAGGAGCGGCAAACACTGCTGTTCTCGGCTACAATGCCGGGGCGCATCCGTACGCTGGCAAAAAAGATCCTGAATAATCCGGATCAGATCAATATTGCCATATCACAGCCAGCCGTGGGAATCGATCAGCAGATCTACCGCGTGCATGATCAGCAGAAAACACCGCTGCTGCAAACGATATTGAAGAACGGTAATTTTCTGAGCACTATTATTTTTGCGTCGAGAAAAGAGATTGTCAAATCCCTGACAAAAGAACTGAAAGCCGCACATTTAAAAGTAAGCGCTTTCCACTCCGACCTCGAACAAAAAGAACGCGAAGAGATCCTGCTCAGCTTTAAAAATAAACAGCTGCCGGTAATTATCGGTACCGACGCATTGTCTCGTGGTATTGATGTAGAAGGTATTGACCTGGTAATTAATTACGACGTGCCCGGCGACCCGGAAGATTATATCCACCGCATTGGCCGTACCGCACGTGCCGAAACTACCGGCACCGCCATTACCTTTGTTAACCACCGCGACGAGCGTAAGCTGAAAAGCATAGAGCAACTAATAGAAAAACCGATCCGCCTTATGGAGGTTCCTGACGAGCTGCGCGCAATTGAAGGCCCAAAAACCGAAGACGCTCCGAAAAAACGAAATAACCGCCGCAAGTGGGGTAATAACAACCGGAAACAAAGTCCTAATAAAAATCAGCCTAAAAGCTAACTCTATACAAATGCTTAAGAGAATATTGATCTTATTGTTGCTGGCGCACTGCGGTGTTGCTTTTGCGCAGGAAAAAGAAAAATCTGGCAACCCAATATTCCCCGGCTGGTATGCCGATCCTGAAGCTAAGATTTTCGGTAACACCTACTGGGTTTATCCAACATACTCGGCTAAATACAATGAGCAGGTATTTATGGACGCCTTCTCCTCTACCGATCTGGTGCATTGGACAAAGCATCCTCACGTGATTGACAGCAGCATGGTGAAATGGGTAAAGCGTGCAATGTGGGCGCCGGCGGTAACCAAAAAGGACGGCAAATATTACCTGTTCTTCGGCGCAAATGATATTCATGATGATCAGAAAGAAATTGGCGGCATAGGCGTGGGCGTTTCAGACAATCCTGCCGGGCCGTTTAAAGATTATTTGGGTAAGCCGCTTGTAGGCAAGATCTACAATAAAGCACAGCCTATAGATCAGTTTGTGTTTAAAGATGACGATGGTAAATATTATATGATTTACGGCGGCTGGGGCGAATGTAATATTGTGCAGCTCAATAACGACTTTACCGGCTTTGTTCCTTTTAAAGACGGCGAAACCTTTAAAAAGATCACGCCGAAAGATTACGTTGAAGGCCCGGTAATGTTTAAACGCAAGGGCAAATATTACCTGATGTGGAGCGAAGGTGGCTGGACAGGTCCCGATTACCGCGTGGCCTATGCCATTGGCGATTCGCCGATTGGTCCCTTCAAACGTATCGCTACTATATTAAAACAGGATATGGCTGTTGCTACAGGCGCCGGTCATCACTCGGTGATCAATATTCCGCACACCGACGAATGGTACATCGTGTATCACCGCCGTCCGCTTGGCGAAACCGATGGCAACCATCGTGTAACCTGTATCGATAAAATGTATTTCGATGCCGACGGTACCATTAAGCCGGTGAAGATTACGGTTGAGGGGGTGAGCGCGAGAACGATTAAGTAAGCACTATTAATTCTCGTCTAACTCTCCTGCCGCAAAGGTATTCCCCTGGTTAATATCGCCAGTGTCAAAACCTTTCTTAAACCAGTAAGCACGTTGTGCCGATGTGCCGTGCCTAAAACTATCCGGTTCTACATGGCCCTGGGATTGTTGCTGCAGGCGGTCGTCGCCAATGGCATGGGCAGCCATCAATGCGGAGTCGATATCCGAGCGGTGGATCACAATACCATTCTGACCGTTTTTGGCTTCGTAATGCGCCCATACGCCGGCATAGAAATCGGCCTGTAGTTCCAGTTTTACCGAAAGTTTATTGTATTGCTTTTCGCTAAGTCGTTGTCTGGCTTCATCCATTTTTTGCGATACGCCTAACAAATTCTGCACGTGGTGACCAACCTCATGTGCAATAACATACGCTGCGGCAAACTCACCCGGTGCATGGAACCGCTGCTGCATTTCGGCAAAAAAAGAAGTATCGAGATAAACCTTCTGATCGGCCGGACAATAGAACGGGCCGGTTGCCGAGCTGGCAAAACCACACCCGCCGGCATCAACACCTCACTGTACAGATGGAGCGTTGGCTTGGTATAGGTGCGCCCCATGCTGCTGAAGATCTCGCTCCAAACATCCTCGGTGCCCGCCAGCACTACACGCGCAAACTTCTTCTGCACACCTTCCGGACCATTAGCCACGCGGGTATTTTGCTGTTGCGTGTTGTCGCCGCTGCCTTGCCCGCTTAAAAGCTGCGAGGGATTTATACCCGTAAAGAGGTAAATGAGCAGCCCGATAATGCCGATGATGCCGCCGCCAAAATAAAAACCCCGGCCGCCTCCTCCGCTGCTGCCTTCTTCTACGTTGTTGCTTTCACGTCCGCCAAACCATTGCATAGTAAAGTGTTTTGATATAAACACTAAACCAACTTTATGCAGCATTGTTCAATGAAGCGGAAAAGAAATCGCCACAAATTAGGATCACCCAAACAACTCACTGCTCAAATACCTGTCTCCTCTGTCACAACAAACAAAAACAATAACACCTTCATTCAACTCGGCGGCTACACGTGCAGCTGCAGCCATTGCGCCCCCGCTGCTCATACCGGCAAAAACGCCCTCTTCACGAGCTAAACGACGCGCCATCGAAACTGCTTCGGCTTCTGATATGTCAAGCACCCGGTCTACCCGCGCCGGGTCGAATATTTTTGGCAGATATTCTTCCGGCCAGCGGCGGATGCCGGGGATAGACGCCCCATCCGCCGGCTGGCAACCTACTATCTGTATCTCCGGGTTCTTCTCCTTAAAATAACGCGAGTTGCCCATAATAGTCCCTGTAGTACCCATGGCACTCACAAAATGGGTGATTGCCCCCTCAGTATCGCGCCAAATTTCAGGTCCTGTGGTTTTATAATGCGCCAGGTAGTTGTCGGGATTGGCAAACTGGTTAAGGATAAAATATTCGCCGCTTGCACCTTTTTCTTCGGCGTAATCGCGGCATTTCTCAATCCCCTCAAGCAGGGTCACTTTAGCGCCAAATGCTTCCATGGTAAGCGTACGTTCGCGGGTAGAGTTTGAAGGCATTACCAGTTCTATCTCCAATCCGTAAAGGCTGGCTATCATGGCCAGCGCAATACCGGTATTGCCGCTGGTGGCTTCCACCAGTTTGGTGCCCTGTTTAATTTCACCACGCTCAATAGCACTGCGAATCATGTTGAGTGCCGCCCTGTCTTTCACGCTGCCGCCGGGATTGTTGCCTTCCAGCTTGGCGAAGATGCGCACGTTGGGGTTAGGGTTTAGTTTTTTTATTTCGGCTAAAGGCGTGTTGCCTATCAAATCAATTATTCCTGCCATAGTATTAGTCTTTGGGTTTGTCGAGCACCGTTATTGCGGGTTTATGATAAACGGTTGAGTTGGGTTTTACGCTGCGGGTAAGCCATACGTTGCCGCCGATAGTGCTGTGATGCCCTATAATAGTTTCGCCCCCTAATATGGTAGCGCCCGAATAAATTACGACGTGGTCTTCAACAGTAGGGTGCCTTTTGGTGAATGCCATATTTTTGGCAACGCTCAGCGCGCCGAGCGTGACACCCTGGTACAGCTTCACATGCCGGCCTATCACACAACTTTCTCCTATTACAATACCTGTGCCGTGATCGATATGAAAATACTCGCCAATCTGGGCCGCCGGGTGAATATCTATCCCGGTTTTTGAATGCGCATATTCGGTAAGGATGCGCGGCAGCAATGGGACTTCGTGGTTATATAATATATGTGCAAGCCGGTAGAACGAAATAGCGAAGAAACCCGGGTAAGTGCGGATCACCTCAAATTCGGTCTGCGCCGCCGGGTCGCCTTCAAAAATGGCCTGGATGTCCGTATTCAATAAACGATACAGATCGGGCAGTTGCTGGAACACCTGGTGCGATAGTTCTTCGTCGTTACAGCCTTCGCAGGCCTGTGTAGCATCCATTATGAGGCAAAGCTCGTTCTCCAGCTTTTTAAATTCGTTTTGCAGTTGTGCCACGTTGGCAAATTCCTGTTTCGATTGCTCAGGAAACAGCAGCCGGATGAGCTGTAAAGCCCAGGTGGTAATTTCCCTGTTTGAGGGTACTGCCTCAACACTGTTATGCTTATCAAATAGCTGCCTGTAAAATTGGTCCATTTCGGTTGGTCGTAAATCAGTCTATTGCTGCCGGCATCGCTGCCCGTGTAACAATTTTAACGTAAAACTATAGACTTTATCGTTTATTTTATCCGATTTGCAAGTTTATATAAAAGATTGTTGTTGGTTTGTAATTTAGTTAAATAGAGACTGGAGATCAGAGATTAGGCTTATTTAGCAATTTGACAAGGTTTTTTTGGCTATTTGCTGCTCTCCAACCTCTAATTAACTAATTTCTAAACTAAACCTAATCTCTGATCTCCAGTCTCTATTTAACTAAATTAAATTTGTTCAGTGTCAATATTACACTATATTTACCATCACCAATTTTTAAACCAATGACTACCAGAAGATCATTCCTGAAAACTTCGGCTGTACTTTCGGCTGGGTTATTAGTGGCTCCGCAATTATTTGCGTACGATAAAAAATATATCGGGCTGCAGTTGTACACCATTCGTAACGCTATGGGCTCCGATCCGGTTGCCGCTTTGGCTAAAGTTGCGCAAATAGGCTATACTTCCGTTGAGGGCGCTACCTATACCGGCAGCGAACAATTTTACGGAATGGATTCGGCCAAATTTGCAAAGGTTTTAAAGGATAATGGCCTCATTATGCCAAGCAGCCATTACCGCCTGGGCGAGGACATGATGAGCACAAAAGGCACTATTTTGAACGACTGGCAGAAAGCGGTTGACGACGCCGCAGCCGTCGGCATTAAATACATGGTGTGCGCATGGTTGTCACCTACCGAACGCGGTAAGCTTGACCACTACAAAAAGATTGGAGACGACCTGAACAAGGGCGGCGAGATCTGCAAAAAAGCAGGCATTCAGCTTTGCTATCATAACCACGATTTTGAATTTATACAGGAAGACGGCAAATACCCGTACGAAACCCTGTTAGATGTTACCGATAAGAATTTGGTGAAAATGGAAATGGACCTGTACTGGGTTACCAAAGCCAAACAAGATCCAATCAAACTGATCAACGAGCATCCGGGCCGTTTCCCGCTATGGCATGTGAAGGATATGGACAGAACCGAGAAACAAATGTTTACCGAGGTAGGCAACGGTGTGATCGACTTTAAAAATATCTTTAAACACGCCAAAAAAGCTGGCCTGCAATATTTCTTCGTAGAGCAGGACATCTGCCCCGGCGACCCTTTCGACAGCATTACCAAGAGCATTACCTATATTAAAGGTAACCTCGTTTAAAACCTTTTATAATCAATCAACTCCCGGCCGGGTTCTCTGCAAAGAAGCCCGGCTTTTTTGTGGACGAATTCCTCACTCACCAACTTACAGCCCCGAATAATAATCATACCCGGCTTCGGCCCAGTAATCACGCGGGCGGGTATTGCTAAAGGTAATAGTGCCGATACGTTTCAAATTTTTAATACCGTATTTTACAGGAATGATTAGCCGCAGCGGTGCGCCGTGAGCCAGAGGAATAGGCTTATCATTTACCTCGTAAGCCAGTAAGGTTTGCGGGTGTATCGCGCTGGGCATGTCAAGGCCCACGTAATATTGCTTGTCGGGCGTTTCCATGCCCACATATTCCATTTTGGTGTACTCATCAAGGCCGAAGTGTTTGATGAAGTCGATGAACGTTACACCGGCCCAATGCTGGATCTGATCCCATCCCTCAACGCATTTAAAATCATAAACTATCTCGGTTTTGGGCAGGGCCATTATTTCCTGGATGGTCACATTCAAAACCTCGCCGCCTTTTTTCACCACTTTCAATGTCCACGTTGCCGGGTCGAATTTCTTCGAGGCTTCAATACCAATATCGCTGTTTACCCTTGTGTTTCGCGCTGCCATCGATTTCGGGTACGTTTTAACGAGATGGTTATCGCTGAATACCCTGCGGAAAAACAATTCAGTTTTATTAAGCGCGCGGCGCAGCGGCTTGCGTGCACCGGCCGTAATTCCTCCCGAAGCTTCTTCCGGCGATTTATAAAGCCAGCGCCAGCCTTCATAAGCGCCGCCGGCAAGTATGGTAAAGGTGGCAAACGAGACGAAATTGCGCCTGTTGATCTTCTGTTCAACAGTAGGCGCTTTCTTTACTTTTTTATTTTTGACAGGGGTACTCATTGTTTCTTTATTCTTTGAACGGCGGGCTTACGCGCAGTGTCTATTACTTCAAAACCGGAAATTACCGACCGGAAATTATTCCATCCTGCCAGCAGTACTTGTACAATATGGATCACGAAAAAGAAAACGTAACCCAGCGTAAGTATAAAATGGATAATGCGGGCCGAGTGATACCCCCCGCAAATCCACGTGAAGTAATAGAACTGCACCGGTTTATAAATGGCCAATCCGGTAATTACAGAACCCAGGCCCATAACAATAATGGCGGTATAGGCAATACGTTGCGCTGCGTTGTATTTTTTTTGAGGCGGCGCCATTTTGCGGATATGCAGGTCATGCAGCAATACAAGCCACGCCTCTTTGAACGATTTTTTTTGCGGGACAAGCTCGCGCCACTCTCCGGAAATAATAGTGTAAAGGATATACAGCACGCCATTCAGCGTAAAGAACCACATGAACAGGAAATGAAAAGCCATACCCTCGGCCAGCCGGTGCGGCACCTTCAGGGTATTGTAAAACCAGTCTGGAAAGAACCTGAAAAACGTATGCCCGAACAGCGTGAACGTGTATTCGTCATTCGCCCAGTAAATAAGCATACCGCTCCAGATCATAATGGTGAGAATGGGGAAATTAACCCAATGACACCAGCGCATGGCTAATGAATGTTTTTCTTTTATAGTTTTCATACCCGGGGTAAAAATGGCACGTAAATTTACTTAAATAACTTCACTTAGAACTTTTAGCAACAACTGTTTCATTAGAAAAAGTTGCTTTGGCTGCACCTGTGATGGCGCCGCTGGCCCTATTCTGCAAAAAGCCTATCACCTCCCAGCCTTTTTGATCAAACCCCTGCGGTAAAACCACACTCACTACTCCTGAGTTACCTGTTAAATCAACCTGCTGTAATTTACGCACAATTTGTACATGTGCCAGGGTCCGGCCTTTATTTTCGCCGCGCTCAACTTTCGATGCAGCGTTTTTTTCAAGTATGGCTACCTGTAATACTGTGTTTTTGTCGGCACCATCAATGTTATATTTAATGGCGGCTTGTTTGTTTCCCATAGCGGTGGCAGTTAAAGCTAATTGCGCGGCATTGTCCTTCTCCAGGTTAGTACGGATAGCATTGCGTAACGTGCCTTCCTCCGAACCTACAAACTCTGTTTTTCCGTTCACTACAATTTGCGGGGTATAAACACTATTCAGGTGCAGGTAACGGGCATATTCGCTCTGCCGGTTTGAAAAGGCGGCACTGCTAAACTGATCTTTCCAACCCAGCCGGTCCCAATAATCTACGTGGTAGGCCAGGATATAAATTGGTTTGTCCGCCGCCTCTTTTTCAATTCTGGCAACTAAGGCATCGGCCGGCGGACAGCTCGAGCAGCCTTCAGACGTGAACAGCTCTACTACTGCAAAGCCCTTACTTTCGGTTTTCATTATTTTAGGCTGTTTGATAAATGCAGTCGAAGCCAGCGCAACTGCCAAAAACAATGCGGCGAAGCTTAATATTTTGATCGGTTTCATATTAATGGTGTTTAATTAATTACGTTTTTAAGCTGTAGTCGGATATGTGGGTCAGTCCTTACAATAAAATTAGATTTTTTTATTTCTATAATTTATTGTGAATCAACTTGTATTAACTTGTACAAGGTTTCGCTATGGAAGCTTTAAAAATTTATCATAAGTGCAGCTAAAGTCTCCTCCTTCAGTGGAGATTTAGAGGGGCTCGAAATAATTTGTAAGGTTTCTGTCGTTTTTACTACTAATATTAAAAATCACAACTGTGCCGGTTAACAGCGGCAAACTTTTATGGAGCACAAACTAAACCCCCATCAATGGGTGGCGGCGCATGCCGATTATTTGTATGGCTTTGCCATAATGCGTATTAATGATGAAGAACAGGCACGCGACCTGGTACAGGATACTTTTTTAGCAGCACTGCAAAAAGTTGACGGCTTTGCGGGTAAAAGCTCGGAACGTACCTGGCTCACGGCCATCCTGAAAAATAAGATAATTGACGTGTACAGGAAAAAATCATCCGGATTGAGAACCACTGATGTAAAGGAATCCGAAGAAGAGCAGGCCGACTTCTTCGACAGTAACGATGGGCACTGGATACACAACAATGGCCCGCGCGAATTCGGCATCGAGGATAAAGATCAGCTGGTGAGCCGGGAGTTTGAGGCGATCCTGAAAAAATGCATGCAAAAGCTGCCTGTGTTGTGGATGTCGGTATTTACGATGAAGCATATTGACGAAGAGCCTACAGAAACCATTTGCGCCGAGCTAAAGGTAACCCCGGCTAACTTTTGGGTGATCATCCACCGGGCAAAGGTGAACTTGCGGGCGTGTCTTCAAAAAAACTGGATTTAAAATTTAAGTTATGAGCTATTTAAAAAGAATTATTTATAACTGTAAAAAGGCCACTCTGTTAATAGAGAAAAAGGCTATGAGTAAAATAACCGTAAGAGAATATATCGAGCTGAGCATCCATTTGATTGGTTGCCGGTTTTGCCGAATCTACAAAAAGCAAAGCGCCGTCATTAACGAGATGGTGCGCCAGCTTTTTAATGATGCGATGAAGCCTGGCGCGCGGCTCGACGAGAATTTTAAGAGGGAATTGCAGGGAAGAATAGAGGAAGAATTGAATAAATAAACTTTATAGACTAAAACTATTTTAAACCGCATTAATTATAGTTAAACTTTACTTTACTTGTAATTATACCCTGAAATAAATTAAAATACTTTGTAAGGTTAATCATTCACTGCCGACTAAGCCGGTAAGAGTTAAAAAACTAAAAAAATCAAAGTATGAAATCACTTATTTCCGGCGCAGTTGCTGTAGCCATTGTGGCCAGCCTTTCTTTAGCCAGCCAGGCAAAGACCGTTAACCATTCATCTTCAAACACCATTGCCGTTAGCGATACAGGCAAGATGGATAAAATGAAGAACGACAAAATGAAGATGGATAAGATGGAGAAAAAGAAAATGGACAAGATGGACAAAGCAAAAATGAAGTCCGAAAAGAAAATGGACAAAATGAAAATGAAGAAAGACACTTCAGGTAAAATGTGAGTTGTTTTTTGTTTTGATTGGGAGGGGAACATTTCCCCTTCTTTTTTACACTTAGCTAAATAGAAATGAAAAAATTTATACTAATAGCTGCCGTACTGTTCATGGGTTTCCAGGCGATGGCGCAAACAGGTTTAAAAACCGGCATGCAGGCGCCGGAGTTTACCGCAACCGATAATTCAGGCAAGTTGCTTGATTTGAAAGCATTGCTGAAAGAGCACAAATCGGTGGTGCTGTTCTTTTACCGCGGGCAGTGGTGCCCGTACTGCAACAAGCATATTAAACAACTACAGGATTCACTGCAATTACTTACCGGCAAAGATGCTTATGTAATTGGCGTAACGCCAGAAACCAAAGAGAACATCGACAAGACCATCGAAAAAACACATGCTTCATTTTCGATGGTGCAGGATAAAGGTTACAAGATCATGAAGGCCTACGGCGTAAATTATACCGTAGATGCTGATCTGTATACTAAATTAAAAGGTTACGGCGTCGATCTGGAAAAGAATAACGGCAATACTGATCACGTGCTGCCGGTTCCGGCTACCTATGTAATTAACCGCTCAGGAAAAATTGTTTATGTGCAGTTTGATAAGGATTATACGAAACGCCCGTCGGTAAGTACAATAGCCGCGGTGCTGTAAAGCATAAACCCGTTCAAAGTCTTTGTGTTCTCTGTGAACTTCTGTGTCGCTGTGGTTATTTTCGCCGAGCTCGCAAAGGAGGTACAGGATAACACAGAGACTTTATCTTTTAATAAGCTCACGCTATTTTAAATTCTTCGGTAGCCAGTTCCGCAACCTCCTGCGGATTGTGGGTTACAACAAGAACGGTTGTTTTCAGTTCAGCAATAATGAGTTTTAGCGCGTTTATCAGTTCCGTTTTGGTTTCGGGATCGAGGGCGGAGAAGGGCTCATCCATTAACAACAATTTCGGTTTGATGGCTAAGGCTCTCAATATAGCCAGGCGCTGCTGCTGCCCACCAGAAAGATAAACCGGTTTATGACTAACGAAGGGTTCCAGTTTGCCAAGCTTTAATAAACGATCGATCCATGCGGCATCTGTTGTGGCATATTGTAAATGTTCCAGCACCGTCATGTTCGGAAACAACGCATAATCCTGGAACACAAACCCGCATAGTCGCTGCTGAGGTTGCAGGCCGATCTTATTTGCTGCATTGAACCAGGTTACCCCGTTAACCATTATGCTGCCGTTTTCGGGCTGAATAAAGCCGGCTATTATTTTTAACAGCGTGGTCTTGCCTGCACCGGAGGCCCCGTAGATCTTGGTGATACTTCCAGCCGCAAATTCTTTCTTTACCTGTAACAGGTGCTCTCCCTTATAGGCCCTTAACCTTTTTTCAATATCGATGCTGATCATTCTAAAGGACTTTTTAATTGATATTTATTGAACACAAAAACCGCGATGACCAGTACAAACGTGATAGCGAAAAGCACGAGCGAATAAAGGTTGGCGCTGTGGTAATCCATCTGCTCAACGGCATCATAAACGGCTATTGACGCTACCCGTGTAACTCCCGGTATATTTCCGCCAATCATCAGCACAACACCGAACTCGCCCAGCGTATGGGCAAACGTAAGCACAATTGCAGAGAGCAGCGAGGGCCTGATATTGGGCAGCAGTATTTTAATAAACGTTTGCCACCTGCTTTTACCGAGACTATGCGACGCCTGTGACAGCGACACAGGTAATTGTTGTAATGCCGACTTGATAGGCCCTATCATAAACGGCGCGCTGTAAATAACCGATGCCAGCACCAGTCCTTTAAATGAAAATACAAATTGAATATCGAACGTTTGCTGTAACCACAGCCCTATCCCATGCTGCGGACTAAATGCCAGTAGTAAATAAAACCCCAATACCGATGGCGGCAAAACCAGCGGCATGGTAATCATCGCTTCCAAAACAATTTTAAAAAAAGATCGTCCACGCGAAAGCCACCACGCAACGGGCAAGCCAATAACTAACAATAACGCTGTGGTTATTGCCGCCAGTTTAAGGGTAAGCCATATTGGAGTTGGGTCCATTAATTATGAGTTCTTATTTTATTTTGTTATCCTGAGCGATAGCAAGGATGAAAAAAAGAAAAGGCCAATCACATCACATGATAGCCGAACTTCTTAAACGTAGCCTTTGCCGCAGGGCTTAAAACATATCCATAAAATTTGTCAGCAGCAGCGTTTCCGGAGGCATGTTTTAGCAACAGCACCCCCTGTCCAATAGGCGAATACGTTTTGGGATCGATACGAGCCCAGTATAACTGCGTTTTATTAGCCGGGTCGGCAACAAAGGCCTGCGTGGTAAAACCTACATCAACCACACCGGTTGAGATGTAGGTATTTATTTGAGAAATACTCTCACCGGTTACAATTTTTGATTGGATATCATCAAGGATGCCTTTGTTTTTGAGCGCTTCTTCTGCAGCTTTACCATAGGGCGCGATAGCGGCATTGGCAATGGCTACTTTTTTTATTCTGCGGGTTAACAGCACACGTTCCCAGTTTTCAAAACCTATATTCTGATTGCTGCAAATAATTAAAAGGCCTTGCGCATAAACAACTGGTTTTTTAAGCCCGAAGCCGTACTTAAAAAGCATTTCCGGAAATTCAACGTCCGCCGAAAGGAATACATCGAAAGGAGCGCCGTTCTTTATTTGGGTGCTCAAATTTCCAGACGAGCCGATAATAGGCTCTATAGTTATTCCGGTTTTTGTTTTGAAATCAGCCTGCAATACTTTAATCACCGGGGCCAGGTTGGCAGCCACAGCCACTTTTACATTTTGTGCAAAAACCGGCGCGGTAAGAAGAAAAAATGCCCCTATAAAAAGTTTAAGTTGTTTCATGGTATTGAGATTAAGCCGTTCGCAAATTAGGGCGTTTAATGGAAATTGTAACGTTTTAAAATATTTTTTTGGTATTAAAGCGTATCAAATCTTCACGAAAATCAGTTGTTCTAAATTTGTTTAAATGTATAAAAAAGGCATTGGTTAGCGCTATATTAGCAAATGTACGGCTAAAACCAATTATTTGCAGCGCACATCACCTGTGTGAATATCTGCAGAGAGGCAATGCTTCGCGTATCCCGCATACTTGTTAGCATCATACTGAATTGAAATAATAGAAAACGAGATGCATCGCGTTCTGCATAAACCAATACATAATCGCTTTTAACAAATGAAAAAACTAATAACTATTCTTCTTATCATCACAGTTGGCAGCACTTTATCAAACGCCCAAGCCCGCAAATTCATTACCGTTAAGGGTAAGGAAGTAATAGGCGCAGACAACAAACCCTTCCTGATGCGTGGCACCAACCTTGGCAACTGGTTGATACCCGAAGGCTACATGTTCAAATTCAAGGATGTGAATTCGCCACGACTTATTAACCAGGCGCTGAGTGAAATTATGGGTCCGGAAGATGTGAAGGCGTTTTGGAAACAATACCAGGATACTTATATCACGGCGGCCGATATCCATTTTCTGAAGGCGTCGGGGATGAACTCTATCCGTATTCCTTTCAATTACCGCCTTTTTACCTCCGAGAGTTATATGGGGCAAAATAACCCGAATCGCGGTTTCGAACTGCTTGATCGTGTGATTGGCTGGTGCAAAAAAGAAGGCCTGTATGTGATCCTGGATATGCACGCTGCGCCCGGAGGCCAAACCGGCGATAATATTGATGATGGCTACAGCTATCCTTTCCTGTTTAAAAGCAAGGCCAGCCAGCAGTTATGCATCAATATCTGGCATCGAATCGCGGCACATTACGCCAATGAAACTACCGTTATGGGTTACGATCTGCTGAACGAGCCTATTGCTACCTATTTCAAGGCGGATGAGTTTAACCAATACCTCGAACCGCTGTATAAGGATATCACCAAATCCATCCGGACAGTTGATAAGAATCATATTATCATCTTAGGCGGTGCGCAATGGGACAGCAACTTTAAACCGTTCGGCGCGCCGTTTGACAGTAAATTAATTTACCAGTTTCACAAGTACTGGACCGATCCAACCCAAAAGGTGATCCAGGATTATATCGATTTCCGTGATAAATATAATGTGCCTATCTACTGCGGCGAAACCGGCGAGAACAAAGATGAGTGGGTTAAGGATTTCAGAATTACATTAGAGAAAAACAACATCGGCTGGCATTACTGGCCATACAAAAAGCTGGATAACACCGCGGGTATCATCACATTCGATGCCCCGGTTGGTTATGAAAAAGTAATAGATTACACCGAAAAGCCCCGCGCCACGTTCGACCAGATCCGCAAGGCAGCCCCTGAAGACCGGGAAGTTTTGATAAAGGCGTTGTGGGCATTTATAAAGAATTCCAAATTTGAAAATTGCAAACCTAATAAGGGGTATATCGAGGCGTTAGGATTTAAAGTGCCTTGAGAAGGAGGGGAAAGGTTAAAGGCGAAAGCTGAAAGGTAAAAAAGGAAGTCGTTTTATTCAGCATGACACAATATAAAACCTTTCGCCTTTTACCTTTCAGCTTTAACCTTTAATTGTAAAAATTACCCTTAATAGGATTTTAAAAAGTAAAGTATTATCATTGTTTTAAGCCGACCTAAACCAATTATAAACCTTTTGTTAACCAATACATAAAGCATATTAAGTAACCCGGCGATACTGAAACCTGTATGAGTAAAAACTTACTTAGACTTTTTGCGTCTTCGTTTTTGTGTTTGGCTTTTTTTGCCGTAAAAGCGCAGGAACCTGTTAAAATATGTGATTCGCTGAAGCAGCAGATATTCCGCTTTGGCCAGGTAGATTACCTGGAAGATCGTCATAGCAACCTCACCATAGGCGAAATAAAAAGCCTGGCTTTTGCCAACAAATTTAAGGTAAACCCCATAGCCACGCCTGTAACCGCCGACCCTAATACCGCTTACTGGTACCGCCTTAAAATACGCCACAACCCGCACTCAAAAAATAACTGGATCATCGAGTTCTTCGATCAAACCATCGATAGCATCGCTGTTTATTCGCCCACAAAAAACCATACTTATACCGCTACCATGCTGGGCAGTAACAGGCCTTTTTCGGCAAGATTTTATCAGCATAAAAACTTTAGCTTAAACCTTTACAATGCCAGCCTCAGCGGCGACCAGTTGTACTATGTCCGTATCAAATCGCACCAGCCGGTAAATGTCATCATGGTGCTGCGGTCGGTGAACTGGTTCATTACCTATGCATTGGAAGAGTATTTTTTCTTCGGAATTTTTTATGGGATGATCCTGGTGTTCGGGCTGTATAACCTAATGATGTTTATTGCCATGCGGCAAAGGCAATACCTGTATTATATTGCCTATAACCTGAGCATTGGCCTGTATGAAATGTGTGCCGATGGTATTGCCTATCAATACATCTGGCCGGGTTCGCCCATGTGGAACCACAATGCGTATGGTGTGGCATTATTTTTTGCAAGCATATTCTCGGTACTGTTTACACAAAGTTTATTGAATTTAAAGGTGAATGCGCCGCGGCTTAATAAAGCTATCTGGTGGGTAATGGGCTTGCGCTGCCTGTACTTTTTGCTTTGTCTCACTGTAAATCCTAATTGGTTCAGCTATAAGATCATCGAGATAGTGCCGCTTACGCTGGCTTACTTTGCGGGCTGTTATGTGCTCATTAAAGGTTATCGCGCAGCGCGGTTCTTCGTAATCGGCTATTCGTTTTTGTTAACGGGGTTTGTCATCAAGGCACTCATTGCGCTTAACCTCTGGTGGCTGCCGGTAACCGCGGCTAATTATTACAGCCTCAGTTTTTGTTTTATTATGGAAATGGTATTCATTTCATTTGCCATTGGCGACAGGGTGCGCCTGCTAAAAAAACAGGAGGAAAAAGCGCAAATGGACGTGATACGCCAGCTAAAGCTAAACCAGGAACTGAAGGATGCGCTTAACCGCAACCTGGAACAGCAGGTGCAGGAGCGCACCCACGAACTGGTTGAAAAATCGACCACGATAGCGCAGCAGAATGAAGCGCTGAAAGCAGTGAATAAAAAGCTGCAGGAACAGGCGGAAGAGATCTCGCGGATGAACGTTTTGCTGGAGAACGACAATACCATTCTCCACCAGGATATAGAAAAGATAACGCATAGCAGGGTGATGTCGGCCGAGGTGGATTTTGAAGAATTCAGCAAAATATATCCTGATAGGGAAACCTGCTTCAAGTTCCTGTCAGACCTGAAATGGGAGAAAGGCTATACCTGTCGCAAATGCAACAATACGCATTACGGGCACGGGCACCTGCCTTACAGCAGGCGGTGTTCAAAATGTGGCTACGAGGAATCGGTTATTGCCTATACCATTTTACAAAACACGCGTATTCCCATTAACAAGGCCTTTTATATGATCTTCCTGATGTACTCCACCAACGGGAAGATCTCCTCACATAAATTATCAGAGATCTTATCTATCCGTCAAAGCACCTGCTGGGCCTACAGCTCACGTATCAAAAAGGTAATGGAGGCCAGGAAAAAGGAGCTGAAAAATGCGGGAGAAAAGGGATGGAGTAAGTTGGTGGTGGAATGACATTGAGTCCGAAAGAATAACCAACTGTTAAAGAACCCTGTCGCCAGTTCAAGCGCCCACGCTTGAACGAAAAAATGTTTTAAGCGTCCACGCTTAAAGCCACAAGCCCCGCTTTGTAAAAAAAGAAATTACCATTGGTTTTCACACTATTCTTTTGTTAGTTTTGGACTATAAGAAAGAGGGATTCAACACTCATTGGCCCCTCTTCCCTAAAAACCTGTAACCTTATACAACTTCACTATATGAGCTTTGACCAGAATCTTGAAAAGGTTGGTAAAAACCCCGACATCATTATTTTTATTACCGACCAGCAGCGCGCTACGCAACATTTTCCAAAAGGATGGGAGGAAGAGAACCTGCCTAACCTTACCTTTCTAAAACGAAATGGTTTTAGTTTCGACCGGGCTTTTTGTAATACCTGTATGTGTTCGCCAAGCCGGGCAACATTGCTTACGGGCCTATACCCTGCACAGCACGGCGTTACCCAAACGCTTACCTCGTTGGGTAACTATTCGCCCGCCGAAGGCCAGCTGGATAATACTATGCCTAACCTGATGAATATGTTGCAGGGCAATGGCTATGATGTGCAATATCGCGGCAAATGGCACCTGAGCAAAGGGGTAACTACTTATGCATCGCTGGTAGCGTCAGACGTGGCATTGTATGGTGCAATGGGGTGGGTACCGCCAGATTCGGGAGAAGATATGAATCCTTTGAACTTTGGCGCCGGTTATGCAAACCATGACGCCAAATATGTAAAAGAGGCCATCGAATACCTGCAATCGGTAAAGGCGCGCCGGGCAAAAGGAAATAACATGCCGTACTGTTTGATCTTGTCGTTGGTTAACCCGCATGACCTGCTGGCTTACCCAAAAACCGCAGGAACTTACGGTTATGCCCCGTCTGACTGGGCCGGCCGCGAAATTCATTTGCCGAAGAGTGTTGAAGAGGATCTTTTGAAAAATAAAAAACCTTTGGCGCAGTTTCAGTCCATGCTGGCGCAGGACGCCGGACTTGGCGTACTCAGCACGCGCGACATGAAACTCGATTATCTGAATTTTTATGGCTTCCTGCTTTCAAAGATCGACACGGAATTGGGTTATGTGACAAATGAATTGTACGCCCCGGATGAAAACGGAAAGCGTTTGGCCGACACAGCTTTGGTAATTCAGACGTCAGATCACGGCGAAATGGGCCTCGCTCATGGTGGCCAGCGTCAAAAAATGTTCAATGCCTACGAGGAAACCATCCGCATACCGCTGGTGGTATCAAACCCTGTATTGTTTAACGAGCAAACGCAACGTGTACAAAATACCATGAAACTGGCATCATTGGTAGACGTAATGCCTACTATAGCCGAAATGACGAATGTGCAGAACGTGCCGGCGGGCCTTCGCGGAGTTAGCCTGGTGCCGTTAATGAAAGATAACGTAGCGGTGCAGGACAGTATTCTATTTGCATTTGACGATACCAAGGCCGGGTTAAACAACAAAGCATCTATGGTAAATGCCGCAAACAGGGTGCGCTCTATCCGTACGGAAGAATGGAAGTTCAATTATTATTTCGACGCCATGGGCGCCTATGCCGACCAGTTTGAACTTTATAATTTGATAGCCGATCCGGATGAAATGCACAACCTTGCCTACGATGATAATTACAAAGATCAACGCGAGGAAATGGCCCAGCAGTTGAAACAGCTGGAAAGATCGAAACTGCTGGTGCACGCAGGTAACTAACTGACCCAATATAAATGGCCGGAACGAAGATCGTAAGGCTTTCGTCCGGCTTTTTTATTGTTGAAATACTTCGGTAAACATCAGGCGTTCCGGGGGAACACACTCGCTTGTTTATTTTTTTACCCACCAAATGTTCCTATGGAACATGTACTTCCTGTTATAGGTTTGCTTTCCGCCTGAATGCCGTTTCGTTGTCACTTTATAGCCGCCAATGTTCCTATGGGGACATAACTTAGCGTTTCGTCATCTTTTCGCGTTCCATCGGGACGCCTGGTAGGTAGAAAACCAAAAAATAAGTTCCACCTTCCATCGGAACGTTTGGTGATCGCTGTGCATTTAATCAAACAAATCATACACCGACCGTCACCAGGATGAAATTTTTAGTTCTCAAATTTTTTAGAGAACTCGCTCTGCTCAGAAACGCTTAATGTTAAACTTTAATTTGCTTTAAAATTAACTTGTGAAGCAACCGTATCACTCTTATTTCTCCTGAGATCAAAAACCGCCTTTGGCGCTTATAAAAGGGCTTTTTGTACAAAATACACACTGTGTTTAAAGCGTATTAGATAAATTACAACTGTCTATTAATCAGTTATTTATGTGTAAATATATTTGGTTATTATATATTAATTAGCATAGTTTTGTATAACCAATTTAAAACTGTACGTCTAGCCCTGATGCTGAAAAACAACTAAACGCCCCTGGCGTTATGGCTAACTTGCTGCCCAGGTATTTAAGCGCAGGTTAACTGGCTTTCACCTCGTTACAGGCACAATCGTAGTTTATAAATGGCTTAACATTAAACCAATCAACTAATTATAACCATTTATGAAAACTATTTACAAGCTAAAGTTGCTGGCTGCATTGTTGCTGCTGCCGGCGTTGTTTTTCTACTCGTGTAAAAAAGATATGTCGAAGGCGGCGCCCGGCGTGGAGAATAACACAAAAGGCAGTACAACCGTTGCCCGCGCAGCAAACGAAACGGTGAATGTATGGGAAACTACCTCCGATCAGAGCAAACTCCTTGCCGCGCAGGCCAACATCAACTTTGCCGCCGATGCAGGCACCAATGCCACCACCATCACCGTTGATGAAAACACTACTTTTCAAACCATCGATGGTTTTGGCTATGCCTTAACCGGCGGCAGTGCTTCATTAATTAACGGACTCGGGGCTAATCAAACCACATTCCTGAACGACATTTTCTCTACCGCATCCGGACATGTGGGTTCGAGCTTTGTGCGGATCTCTATCGGCGCTTCTGATTTAAGCTCATCTGATTTTACGTATGACGATATGCCATCAGGTCAAACCGATAACAGTCTTACTCATTTTAGCATCTCCCAGGAAATGACCGACCTGGTGCCCGTGCTGAAAAAGATCATCGCCATAAACCCTTCCATCAAAATATTGGCTACCCCCTGGACGGCTCCTGTTTGGATGAAGACCGGTACAACAGGTAACGGCGGCTTTACCGGCGGCAGCCTGAATACGGCTTATTACGATGCCTATGCCCGCTACTTCGTTAAATACATCCAGGCCATGCAGGGACAGGGAATTAACATTTATGCTATTTGTCCGCAAAATGAGCCGCTTAATCCAAACAACAACCCGGCTATGACTATGCAGGCAAACGAGGAGGCTAACTTCATCAAAAACAACCTCGGCCCGCAGTTCTCAGCCAATGGCATCACCACAAAGATCATCGCTTACGATCATAACTGCGACAGGCCGGATTATCCGGAAGCTGTTTTGGGTGATGCGGGAGCAAATCCTTATGTAGACGGCTCGGCATTCCACCTGTATTCAGGCGATATCAGCGCGTTGACAACCGTTCACAATGCCTATCCAAGCAAGAACGTTTATTTCACAGAGCAGTACATTGGCGGTCCCGGCAACTTCGGCGGCGACTTTTCATGGCACATGAACAACCTGATTATCGGTGCGCCGCGTAACTGGAGCCGTGTGGTATTAGAATGGAACCTCGCTGCCGATCCGAACTATAACCCGCATACCTCCGGAGGCTGTTCTACCTGTTTGGGCGCAGTTACTATTTCCGGAAACAACTATACCAAAAACACTGCTTACTATACCGTAGCCCATGCTTCAGAATTTGTGAGGGCTGGTGCGGTTCGCATTCAATCCAACACTTTTTCGGCCAGCATCCAGAACGTAGCCTTCAAAAATCCTGACGGAACTAAAGTGGTTGTTGCACTAAACACTGCGTCGTCAAGCCAATCGTTCAAAATTAAATGGGGCGCAGAATCATTTACTTACACCTTGCCTGCGGGTGCCGCGGCAACCTTTAAATGGGCGGGCACGCAATCAAACGGAACCGGCGGAACCGGAGCGCCGATCGGTCAAACCATCACCCTCAAAGGTTTTAACAACGAATATGTAAGCGGGGAGAATGGAACACAAGCCATGAATTGTAACCGACCAACTGCCGGCACCTGGGAGCAATTTTTAGTGGTAGATGGTGGCGCAGGCAAAATTGAACTGCAAAGCATGGGCAAGTTCGTATCGTCTGAAAACGGGACACAAGCCATTACCTGTAATCGCACCACCGCAAGCGACTGGGAGAAGTTTACCTGGGGCACCAATGCCGATGGCACCATCTGGCTGCAAGGCAACAATGGCAAATATATTTCCAGCGAGAACGGCACCCAGGCAATGACCTGTAATCGTGCCACCGTTTCGGGATGGGAATCGTTTAAAGTAAACCAGTAGGGAGAAAAGAGAGTCAAGAGGTCAAGAATCAAGAGCCAAGATGAAAAACTACGAGGTAATTTATCTTCTTTCTTGATTCTTGCCTCTTGAATTCTTGAATCTCTTCTTATTGTCTTGATTCTTGCCTCTTGAATTCTTGAATCTTTTAACCAATACAACCATTATGAAAAAACAATTCTTAAAACTGTTAACCGGTGCAGGGGTCGCCTTCGCATTGGTTACTTCATTCAGTTCATGTAAAAAGGACATGAACAACCAGTCGAAACTCAACACGCCAACGGCAATCAACAATTCCACAACCACGCAGCCCCGCGCGGTAACATGGCAACTGGTTTGGGCCGACGAGTTTAACGGCACCAGCGTCGATCAATCGAAATGGAATATCGATAACGGTAATCCCGGCGTTAATAACGAGAAGGAATATTACCAATCGGCAAACGCTACGGTAACCGGCGGCAACCTGGTGATCACTGCCAAAAATCAAAGTGTTGGCGGTCAGCCTTATACCTCGGCTAAGTTGGAGACTTTTGGAAAGTTCTCTACTACCTACGGCAGGATCGAGGCGCGTATTAAATTGCCGGCCTTCCAGGGCAGCTGGCCTGCGTTCTGGATGCTGGGTAACAATATTAATGACCCGGGCGTTGGCTGGCCAAACTGCGGCGAGATTGACATTATGGAGCAAGTGAATACCAGTAATACCATTTTGGGCACTATGCACTGGAATGGCGGCAGCGGCCACGTTCAATACGGCAGCAGCACTACCACCACCCCTACCGATTTCCATATCTACGCCGTTGAGTGGGATACCAACAGCATTCGTTGGTATGTGGATAATACCTTGTATGTAACCGGCAACATCCAGAACAACATCAACAATACCGGCGCGTTCCATAATCCTTTCTATATTATATTGAATCTTGCCGTTGGTGGTGACCTGCCGGGGCAGACCGTAAACACTGGTGCTTTGCCAGCCAGCATGCTGGTCGACTATGTGCACGTTTATACCGCAGCAGGCACAACAACGGGCCCGCCAATTGGCCAAACCATCACATTGAAGGGCTTTAACAATGATTATGTGAGCGGCGAGAACGGCACACAGGCCATGAACTGTAACCGCCCAACTGCAAGCACATGGGAGCAGTTTTTAGTGGTTGATGGCGGCGGCGGCAAAATTGAGTTGGAAAGCATGGGCAAGTTCGTATCATCTGAAAACGGGACACAAGCCATTACCTGTAACCGCACCACTGCAAGCGACTGGGAGAAATTTACCTGGGGCACCAATGCCGATGGCACTATAACCCTGCAAGGCAACAATGGCAAGTTCATTTCGTCGGAAAACGGTACACAACCCATGACCTGTAACCGGGCAACCGCCTCGGGATGGGAATCGTTTAAAGTGAACCAATAGTTGAGGAGAGCCAGGAACCAAGAATCAAGAGCCAAGATAAAAAATGCGGAGTAGCAATTGTCTTTTTCTTGATTCTTGGCTCTTGACTTCTTGCATCTTTCTTCCTGTCTTGATTCTTGGCTCTTGATTCTTAAATAGCTATCTTAGGGAACCACTATAAATTTATGACAAGAAAACTTTCAGGTTCTATGGCTGTAGCCGCGGTTATGTTTGTGGCGGCCGCATTTTTAGTATCCTGCTCAAAAGATAATACTACCGGCAAAACGGTAACCACACAGCCTGTCGATCCTCCGAAGCCCGCAACGCCGGTTACTTACAGCCTGGTATGGTCGGATGAGTTTAACGGCGATAGTGTCGACCCGGCTAACTGGACGATGGAAACCGGCAGTCTGAATGTCAATAACGAGAAGGAATATTACCAGGCGGCAAATGCCACTGTTGAAAATGGTAATTTGGTGATCACCGCAAAGCGCGAAGATATGGGCGGTTTTCCGTACACCTCGTCGAGGATGAACTCGTTAGCTAAGGTGTCTGCAAAATATGGCCGTATCGAAGCAAGGATAAAAATTCCGTTGGGTGCGGGTTTGTGGCCGGCGTTCTGGATGATGGGCACCGATTTGCCCACCGTAAACTGGCCCAACTGCGGCGAGATAGATATTATGGAGCACGTTAATGCCGACGATCTTTTTTACGGCACCATCCATTGGAACGGCGGTAACGGCCATGTACAATATGGCGATAAAACTGCCATAGCCAACCCCGACGATTATCATATCTACGCCGTAGAATGGGATAACGCAGGCATCCGCTGGTATATTGACAATACGCTGTTCCTTACGGCAAATACCACCAATAATATCAACAACACCTGGGCATTTCAGCAGCCTTTTTTTATTTTGCTGAATATGGCAGTAGGCGGCGATTTCCCTAAGGTACCTGTCGACGAAACTAAACTGCCTGCAAAAATGTACGTTGATTACGTAAGGGTTTACAAAGCTAATTAAGCGTTATTCTATTCATGCTAACCAAACTCCAGCTTAAATTTTCTTTCGTGTTAGCAATCATTTTATGTTGTGTCGGGATGGGATATGGGCAGGATCTGGAAAAAAAACTGCAGGTATCGGTATCTGTTGGCGCGCAGGAAGAAAGTTTGAATTGGTCAATAGCAGGAAACACTAGTGGTCAGAATCCTAATGTGCTGTCAGAATTGAAATGGAAGAACGTAGCCAGCTTCAACTTTTCCGGCGAACTGAGGTGGAATGTTTGGAACCGGGTAATGATCTACGGAAGCGACAACCGCTCACGCATTACCAGCGGCGATGTAAGCGACATCGATTACGCCGGCGATAACCGCACACAATCTACCTATAATCAAAGCTTCACCGACAATAAGGGCAACACTAATGCCTGGTATGCCGGAGTCGGTTATATGATTTTTAATAACAGCCGTTTTAGTCTGACGCCGTATATTGGTTATGGTATCAACAAACAATCCTTTTATATTTTAGATAATACAGGTCAGTTCCCCGATCTGAACAGCAGTTACTTTACCCGGTGGAAAGGGCCCTTTATAAAAATAACCTCATCGGTCCGATTAATCAACTCATTAAAAATTGCCGCCGATATAACCTATAACCAGGTAAACTACAACGCACAAGGCGACTGGAACCTCATCAGCCAGTTCCAACATCCCATTAGTTACACCCATATGGCCAGTGGATACGGAGTAAATGCAGGTGCCCGGCTGGTTTATCAAATTATGCCGAATGTTGGTGTGCACATTGGCTATAACTACTTCAACTGGCAAACCGGTAATGGAACAGATATGCTGTATCTCTCATCAGGACAGGTTGATAAAACGCAGATGAATGGTGTGTATAAGAAGGGTTGTTTGGTAAGTGGCGGGTTTGCATTTGAGCTTTAATTTGTTATCCAACCCGCGTTTTCCCATTCGTTATTAAGGAACAATGAAGTAGGCGGAAGTTTAAAACTTAATCACTACATCATCACTCACTGCATGCCCGGTACAGGTCAGTATCCAACCGGCAGCCAGATCGGCATCGGTCAATACATCGTTTTTTACCATTTCAACCTTGCCGCTTGTACAATGTGCAGCGCAGGTTGAACAGTCGCCTACGCGACAGCTGTAGGGCAAAGGAATGTTGTTTTGCAAGGCGGCTTGCAAAATTGATTGATTTTCGCCCACTCCCACGTCGTATAGCTCATTCCTGAAATGGATCCGGATATTGCGGGGCGGATAATTAATGGTTGTAGCTGCAACCGGAATGGTTTCCAATACGAAGTTTTCCTTGCGGATCTGATTTGGTTCAAAACCCATATAAAGCAGCGTAAGCCTGATCATCCGCATGTATCCGAATGGTCCGCAAGTGTAAATTTCGGCTTTTGATGGATCGTATTTAAGCTGGGTGCGTACCAACTTCTCCACGATCAAATTATTCAGTCGGTTGGCTTCGCTGCTGAGCTGGTGAATAATTTTCAACCTCTCGGGATGTTCGTTTGCCAATTGCTCCAACTCCTGTCGGAACAAAATTGAACCGGCGCTCATGTTACTATAGATAAGTATAAACCGGCTTTCTCCCGGTCGCTTCAGCGCATATTTTAATTGCGAGAATATTGGCACAATACCGCTCCCGGCTGCAAACAACAGGATATCTTTCTCGCTTTCAGAATCGTTAATAGTGAATCTGCCGGCGGGTTCAACAGCGTGTAATATATCGCCGGGCTGAATCTTGGTAAGCAGGAAGCGTGAGATCTCGCCGTTGGCTATTCGCTTTACCGTGATAGATAATAACGCTTCATCGGGCGACGAGCTTAAAGAGTAAGACCGCCGTACTTCCTCATCGTGATGATTAAACACCAAAGTAATAAACTGCCCGGCTACATAATTGATCTTCTTCCCCGAAATCTCGCTCAAAAAAAATGTCGCCGTGTCGGGCAGTTCCCATTTAATGGCCTCGATCTTTAATTGAAGCATATTACCTAAGCCCGTAGCACAATTTTACCAAACTGCGATGAATGCTCCATGCTGCGCACGGCTTTGTCGGCCTCGCTTAGCGAATACACCGTATCAACCACCGGCACAATTTGATGCTCACAAACAAAATCGATCATCGCATTAAAATCTGCCGGGCTGCCCATCATCGTTCCAATAATCTGCAATTGCCGCCAGAATATTTTGCGCCCATTCAGGGCAGGAATATTACCTGCCGTACCACCGAATACCACAATGCGACCGCCTGGCCTGCAAAGGTCTGGAAGTTTGGCAAAGCCATCACCCAGGGCGCTATCAATAATCACATCAAACCCGCCCGAAAGCTGTAACAATTGTTCAGCCCAGTCCTGCGCTTTGTAATTTACGCCCGCCGATGCACCCAAATGCCTGGCCTGTTCTATTTTTTCGCCAGAGCCGGACGTTACGAATACCTGGCATCCTGCCGCCACCGCCAATTGCAGGGCCATAGCGCCTGTGCCGCCGCCAACGCCTGTTATCAATACTTTGTCGCCTTTTTTTGCTTTGCCTTTTACAAACAGCCCCCGGTAAACAGTAAGACCCGCCAGCGGAATAGCCGCCGCCTGTTCCCAGGTCAAATAGGCGGGCTTAGTGTGAAGGTGCTTCGCCTGTACCTTTACATATTCGGCAAAGGTGCCATCATGGGGCAAACCTAAGATCTTAAAATCGTCTGACTGGAAATTTTCATTACTGCCCCAGCCGTAGCCTGGATTAATTATCACTTCCTCCCCTATAAGGTGTTTATCAGCGTCGCTGCCTACTTCGGCCACAATACCGGCACCGTCCGACCCTAAAATGGCAGGATATTTAATACCCGCATATTTGCCAACGGTTATCCAGTAATCGCGGCGGTTAAGGGCGGCAGCTTTAATCTGCACCAATGCCTCGCCGGGGGCAAGAGTGGGTTTGTCAACTTCTTTAAATATCAGCGGTTGATCTGCCGCTTCAAGCACGTTTGCTTTCATAGGATAATGTATTAATAAAGCGTGATTGCCAGGAACGGGTTTAAAGTAACAAAAAACGGCAAGACATACCATCTCGCCGTTTAAATTTATGTCCCGTTTAAGGATGCAGATTACTTAGCCTTGCTATATAATTCAGCAACGTGATTCCAGTTGATCACATTCCAGATAGCAGCTAAATAATCAGGACGGCGGTTCTGATATTTCAGGTAATAAGCATGTTCCCAAACGTCGATACCTAAAATCGGAGTGCCTTTAACTTCGGCAATATCCATTAAAGGATTGTCCTGGTTAGGGGTTGAAGTTACGGCCAGTTTTTTATCGGCAGTAACAATTAGCCAGGCCCAGCCCGAACCGAAACGGGTTGCACCTGCTTCAGAAACTTTCGTTTTCAGATCAGCAAATGAACCGAAAGTGCTGTTGATGGCAGTTGCCAGATCGCCGGTAGGCTCGCCGCCGCCGCTTGGCGAAAGTAGCGTCCAGAACAGGCTGTGATTATAATGACCGCCGCCATTGTTGCGTACGGCAGCAGGGAATTTCGAGATGTTTTTGATGATATCTTCGATGTTGCCGTCTGCCTCAGGTTTGCCTTCCAACGCTTTGTTCAGGTTGGTAACATAAGCCTGGTGATGTTTGCCGTGGTGAATTTCCATGGTCAGTTTATCAATGTGCGGTTCAAGAGCATCGGTAGCGTAAGGTAACGCCGGTAGTGTAAAGGCCATAATATTTCAGTTTAAAGTTTAACGATAGTGTGTAACAAATATAAAGTGTTATGCGTGACTTTTGTTCTCAATAATGTCATTTGTTTTTGTTGGTCCATAGACCATAGTCGATGGTCTATAGAAGAAGGGCCGATCTTTTATTCTATGGTCTATAGACCATCGTTTATCGACTCCTTTTGGTCTTAAAAAATCCCCTCACCAGCTCGGCGCATTCATTTTCGCGGATGCCGCCCGTTATTAATGTTTTGGGATGGGTGATCTTTTGATTCAAGCGACCGAAACCCAGCTTTACATCATGCGCGCCGAAAACTATCCTGCTCACCTGGAACCAGTAACTGGCGCCGGCGCACATTACGCAGGGTTCCATGGTAACGTAAAGCGTACAGTCGCGCAGGTACTTACCGCCCATGGAGTTTGCTGCTGCGGTAAGGGCTTGCATTTCGGCATGGGCCGATACATCGTTCAGGCGTTCGGTAAGGTTATGCCCGCGGCCAATAATGCGCCCCTTGCAAACCACAATAGCGCCAATAGGAATCTCATCAGCAGCAAGGGCGGCTTTAGCTTCGTTCAGGGCTTCGCCCATAAAAAAATCATCGGGCTGCATGGTAGGCTCATCGCCAAAAGTTACGTACCTCATTTATACCAATTTACTGCCGTTTGGAACGGGTTTATCAATAGCAGCCAACACAATGTCGCCATTCCCGTCGGCAAAGCCTGTCACCAGGAATTCTGACATAAAGTTTGCGATCTGTTTTTTGGGGAAATTGATCACGCCCATTACCTGCCTGCCGGGTAATTCCTCCTTCGTGTAATGTTTGGTGATCTGGGCGCTCGACCATTTTATCCCGAACGGCCCAAAATCAACCCTGATCTTATAGGCAGGTTTACGCGCCTCGGGGAAGTCGGCAACTTCTAAAATAGTACCCGCATGCAGCTCTATTTTTTCAAAATCGTGCCAGGTGATGGTTTCCATGCCGCAAAGTTATAAACCTGTATAAAAATCCGGGTGGGTAGGCCGTTTTATTTTTGATGCAGGTGTCATACTTTTGATGTGTTTTATGCACGGAGATAAAATCCTTTTTTTATATTCGGACATTAAATTCCGGCCCGCCAACTTCAAGGCGGACAACTGTTTATATTGATATGATAAAAAAGCTGCTGCTTGCTTCATCGTTTTTGTTGTTCCTTTCTGGGGGGATTACTGCTGTTAATGCTTCGGTTATTAACGCTGCTGCAACAGCCGTGAAGGATACGGTTCCCAGCGCTGACGTTATGGCAGTAGTAAAAGAGGCTATTTTAGCTGCCAACACGTTTAATGTACAGGCAGTAGCTAATCTTTACACCCCAAATGCTGTAGTCGCCGACGACGAGCCCCCCTATTCGTGGAATGGCCCAACAGCGGGCATACAGTGGGTAAATGCAGTTGAAAAAGCTGTTAAGGATTTTAAGATCAGCAAGTTTAAGGGCGAAATAGAACCGGTAAAGGTTTACCAGCAAACAGCAGATAATGCCTATGTGGTTGTACCGGTTAATTATACCGGCGGCCTGCCCGGCCGTGGGCACTTTACGGCGCGCGGTGCTTTTACTTTCGTATTAAGGCAAATTAACTATAAATGGCTCATCAAAAGCCAGGTTTGGATGCCCGGAAAAGCACTGGAATATTAAAAGATTTTTAGAGCGTCAACACATTACGTCTTTCTGCCAGATAATCACCCGTTTCATCTTTGCTATTTCGCGCTCCCGCTCGGAATCTTACGTATGTAACGTTCGGACTATGCTATGCCGCTAATGCATTGGTGTTAATGCAGAGTGTATAATATCGCTCACTGTCGTTCGGGATGACATACAGGGATAACGGGATTAACGAAGTAAAGAAAGTTACCCCCCAACAAAAAAGGCAGATAAAACAATGTCTATCTGCCTTTAATATTTTTTAATTAAATTCTATAAATCGTGTGAATCATAAACGGTTGTATAACCGATGTTCTGATTGTGCCTGTTGCGGGTTGTGAACGGAGAACCTTTGGTAAATAAACCCATAATGAACAATAAGCCGCCCATTAACAACTCTGGCCAGAAGGCCTTCTCTGAAAATGTATATAACCATGGCGATACAAGCAGGATGAAGCCCATCAGTACGTCGAGCGTGTTGTGGATGGTCATTGGGAACTGTTTCAGGAAACCGGTTTCGTTTTTGGCGAAAATGGCCATAATAAGCTGCAGCCAGCCAATGTATATTGGTAAAAACAGCGCTGCGCTTGATATATTAACTAAATTGAACAACCATGGCGATGCAATCATGGTAAGCGCCAGCAGGTAATTTAAAACTCCGTATACTTTTGTTGAAATAAAAGGCCTCATGTGTTTTGTTACTTTTTTATGCTTTTATGTACTAAATACACTGTTAGCGTATTTGTTTTCAAAGGTATAAATTTTGCGTTTATCTGAAACCTGATTTTTGATATTTATTGTCTGCAACTTATATTTTCACATTTGGTAAGCCTTGCACTACTTTTTTTGGGCAATTTTTGATCCTATGAAAGCAAATACGCCGAATATCACCGCCGACATTATGCCCAAACTTAAACCAACCAGCAGCACATAAGCCCGCGGGTGCGTGGTGAACGGCGGAGGGATAGCGGCCGTCATGCTGTCAACCCGGGGGTGGTTCTCCATATATCGCTGGTAAAAGAAATAATGTATAATAGTTATCCAGATGCAGTTAAATAAGCCGGTCATGAAACCATGCAAAAAGTACTTACCCTGCGCAGCCCTGGCTATAACCCACGAACAAAAAACAAATATCAACGCCCAAAATAAAGGCTCGATTTTTTCGGGAATAAGTGAAACGGTGCCGAAAGCCATTATCAACCCAAAAATTGATAATTGAAAGATGAGTTTCCAGTTCATGGTGATAAGTGATTACTAAAATAAAGTTAACTGCTTTGCCTCAAAGGTGCAAAAATAAAAATGGCGGCTTGCATTGCTGCAGCCGCCCTGTAAACAAGGTTTGGTTTAATTTTATAGTTATTGTTTGTTTTCAGATGGTTTGGGTAACGCAAATTTTAGCGACGCTTTTGATCCTTTTTTTGTGGTGATAATAATAACGCCGTTTTTTGCGCCTTTATCACCATAAAGCGCCTTAGCACTGCCGTCTTTCAAAACCGAAATGCTTTCAATCTCCTCTGGGCTTACCCTGGCAATATCGCTCACAATCTTTCCATCAAGCACATAAACTGGTGGGTTGGCATTGTTAGGAATACTTACTAAAGTTATACGTTTGGCGGTATCTGTGTTCACCATGATTTTGCCGTCGTTATCATCATTGATCTTTTCGGGCGCTGCGTTACCATGAACCGGTTTATCATCGGCTAATTGGAAGCTGATGGGCACCGAATACGCCACTCTTACCGCTTTGCCATTCTGAATACCGGGTGTCCATTTTGGCGATGACTCCATCACGCGCAGCGCCTCCGCATCAAGGTCATTAGATACACCGCGAGCAACACGGACATTAGATAACGAGCCATCGGCTTCTACAATATAACTTACAATTACCCTCCCCTGCACATTGTTTTTCATCGCATTAGCCGGATACCGAATGTTTTTGGCGAGAAAGTGATAAAATGCGTCTTGCCCGCCGGGAAATTCCGGAACCTTCTCTACAGAGGTAAATACTGGTCTTTGATTAACAGGAACGGTGTCAGCAACAAGCATTGTTGGTATGGTAGGGCCTTCCGTTGCTGTTGTTGCTTTTTTTGTTTGGACGGGCTGATTTGTTACCATCGTTGTGCTATCGAGAATAATATCAGGAGGAGCAACGATAGTTGCCGGGCGTGCAAATACCTGTTCTGCCTTTTTATTCACAAGATCTACAGGTTTGCTGTCGCTGATGGTTGCCGATGATAAGACCAGCATCAGGATAAACAGCGGTGCCGACAAGCCGTATTTGATCAGCGCTATCCGGTTCGATTTGTTTTTTTGAAGCATCATGATACGTTGTTTTAATAAACTGTGATTATAAAATGGGTTCACCAACTGATGAGCCGGGGCATTGAAGGTTTGGCTCAGCAGCAGCAGCGCATAATCGCTTTTGCTGGTGCCGTGTTTTACGGCCTGGCGGTCGGCAATAAATTCGTGAATGTGTTTAATAGCGTAGCGGTACAGGTACACCACCGGGTTAAACCAGTTAATGATCATTACTGCTTCGATAAGCAGTACATCGGCCGAGTGCCATTGTTTGGCATGCACATGCTCATGCGCTGTTATCACTTTATTATCGCGCTGATGCGGCGCCAGCCTTATTTTTTTGAAGAACGAGTAAGCCAGTTCCGAATCGGGTTTATTGATCATTTTGTTGAGCACCACCATTTGCCAGATGAACCTTCCAACCAGGGCGCCGATACCCACAAGATAAACCATCATAACAATTTGCCCGATGGTTATCTGCGTATGTGCAATAACCGGCTGAAACTGGTAAACTACGAGTGGGCTACTGTATATAGTGTGCTGTACCTGTTTGGTAATAAACAGATTCTGCACCCAGTTTGACTGGATCATCGGGATAAAAAATGACAACAACGCGGCCGATACCAGGTACAGCCGGTTAAGTTGAAAGAAAGTTTCTTTCCGCAGTAACAAAACATAAAAGCCGTAAAACAGCAGCAGGTAAATATTTACCAGCAACAAGTATTGCCACCCTGTCATGATTATTTTTCTTTAAGTTTTTCAATCAGTTTCATGATCTCATCAGCTTCGTTAAGGTCTATTTTCTCCTTTTTTACAAAGTAGGAGAACATCCTTTTTACCGAATTGTCGAAGTATCCGCTCATTAGTTTATCGGTAGCGAAGTTTTGATATTCGTCTTTACTTATAACCGGGTGATACTGGTGGCTTTTACCAAACGCAGTATGGCCAACAAAACCCTTAGCCTCCAGTATCCTGATAATGGTTGATACCGTGTTGTAAGCCGGTTTTGGTTCGGGAAGCAGGTCGATCACGTCTTTTACAAATCCATGCTGTAATTGCCAAAGCACCTGCATTATCTGTTCTTCGGCTCGTGTCAATTCTTTTATTTCCATAGTTTCTCGGCTTTAATCCTGGTAAATGGCTGGTCCGCATTGTGCAAACCTATCGTTAGCAGTTATTTTAATTTTATAATTTTTTACAAATTGATTGAGTAAGACCATAAACTTTGCTTTTTTGGTAGCGTCCATTCCGCTTCCGTTCAGGTTTAACAGGTAATGATCGATAGTTCCATCGGGTTCAAAATAGATCCGGTGAATAATGCGGGTTGGTTTACCCCATGTATAATTGTGTTGATGCAGGTAAGCGCCCATATCATTTAACATTTTAACATAGGCATTATAGAAGCTGCTTTGTTGAACGCCTTTAAATACACTTTTAGTGCTGTCGGCATCAAGGGCGTTGTGATATTGTTTATCCAATGCCTTAACAGTTAGATTATTTTTGGCGGCAATTTCAAAAGTTTCAGCCTTTTGCTGCGCCGAAGCACCAACGGCAGCAAACAATAATATGGTTAATATGATTATCTTCATGGCTCGAATTGAATACCTAAAGCTATAACTAAAATATTAGTTATCAAAATTTATTTGCTTTTTTATTTTTTTAACCTGAAAATACACCTACTGATACATGAATATTACTTTTCACGGCGCCGCCCGTAACGTAACCGGCAGCAAACATTTGATCAGATTGAACGACGGAACGGGGATTTTGCTGGATTGCGGCATGTTTCAGGGAATGGGTGAGCACACCGAGGCATTAAACGAGCATTTTGGCTTTAACCCCAAAAAGATAGACTATATGATCCTTTCGCATGCGCATATTGATCATTGCGGGCTTATACCGCGCCTGGCTGCCGAAGGTTTTGATGGCCCTGTTTTTTGTACTGCTGCTACCATGGAGCTCGCCAGGATATTGCTGATGGATTCGGCGCGTATACAGGAACAGGATACCGAATACAGCAATAAGCAACGGAAAAAACATGGGCAGCCCTTGCTTGAAGCTATGTACACCGAAGAACAAGCTATGGAAGCACTCCGGCTGTTTAAAATTGTTGATTATGGTGAAGAGCATGAGATAAGGCCAGATATCAAATTCAGTTTTACCGATGCAGGGCACTTGGCAGGTAGTGCTTCGATCCATTTATGGATAACCGAAAACGGCAAACAAACGGCAATTACCTTTAGCGGCGACGTGGGCCGGTACGACGATATACTGCTTAAAAGCCCGCAACCCTTTCCACAGGCCGATTATATTTTGCTGGAATCAACCTACGGCGATTCGCTGCATAAAGACGTTGGCGCAATTGAAGATGCATTGCTGGAGGTGGTTACTCAAACCTGCCTGGTAAAAAACGGCAAACTCATTATCCCGGCATTCAGCGTTGGCCGTACGCAGGAGATCTTATTTGCGCTTAACACTTTAGAACTTGACGGTAAACTGCCTGATCTGCATTATTACGTGGATAGTCCGCTTTCGGAAAAGGCAACTCATGTGCTGATGAATCATCCCGAGGTTTATAATAAAGAGGTGACCGAAGTTTTAAAGGTAGATGCTAATCCATTTGGGTTTAAGGGACTACGCTTCATACAATCTACAGAAGAATCAAAAGCACTGAATGAGGACCCTACGCCGTGTGTAATTATCTCATCATCGGGCATGGCCGAAGCGGGCAGGGTGAAGCACCATATTAAGAATAACATCAATAATCAAAAGAACACCATATTAATAGTAGGCTACTGCGAACCGAGTTCATTAGGCGGCCACCTGCTCCGCGGCGATCATGATGTGTTCATTTTTGGCGAGCAGTATGAGGTAAAAGCCGAAGTGCAGTCGATAAAATCAATGAGTGCGCATGGCGATTATGACGACCTGCTGCGTTTCATCAGTAATCAGGACGCAGCGAAAGTAAAAAAGGTATTCCTTGTTCATGGCGAGTACGAGGTGCAGCAACATTTCAGGGAAAAGATCTTAGCCAAAGGGTTTGGAGAAGTAGAAATACCTTATCAGCATCAAAAAATAGAATTATAAAACATAATATAGAAAAATTTCTTTTTTATTAGGAAAAATTTCTACATATTTGTATATGGCAAAGCAAAAGGCAGCAAAATCTTATAAAACTGAAAGCGGCACATTACCCGTAGCTGCTGATTTCGAAGCGCCTTATAAAACCGGCAAGTGGTTTTATGATGATGACATCAGTTTACTGGCTCAATCAAAAAAAGGTTTAAGCGCTAAGGCAGCTCTTGATTTTTTGTCGTTATCGGGCTTTACTCAGGATGAATTCCAGGAAACATTTAAAACCACGGTTAAAACCATCCAAAACCATGCAAAAAGCAGCCTCACTCTTGATGCCGCCCTTAGTGAAAAACTATTAAAATCTTTTGCACTTTTTGATAAAGGCACCGAGGTATTTGGCTCTGCCAGGGCTTTTCAGCAATGGCTTAATGTGCCTGCGTATGGGTTGGGTAACCAATTACCTTTTGAACTGATGGACACCATTACCGGTATTCAGCTCATCGAAGAAGAACTCATTCGCATTGAATTCGGTAACCTGGCTTAACGTATGCTGGTTTACAGGATAGTTCTTTCTAAATATGCCGACAGGTTATTTGCGCCAGGGCGCGCTGCCCGCTGGAATCCGAATGATGTAGAGATGATCTATGCCGCATCTTCGCGCTCGCTGGCTTGCCTGGAGAATGTGGTGCACCGTGGTGCTGCCGGACTTAACCAGTTATTTACTGTGTTGGTTATTGATATTCCCGATCAGCTTAAAATTGAAATCATCCAACTAAAAAACCTTCCCCACAACTGGGCCGCATTTAACCAGATGCATTATACCCAAACAATGGGCTATGAATGGATCAAAAATGGAGCATCGGCAGTTTTGCAGGTACCTTCATCTATCATCAAAGAAGAAACCAACTTTCTGATCAATCCAAAACACAAGGACTTTGCAAAAATAAAGATCATTAGCAGGCAGCCATTCGTTTTCGATAGCAGAATTAAGCTTTAATCAAATTAAAACAAAACGGGTTGACGAGGACCTCTGCCTCATCAACCCGTTTGCTATTCAGGTATTAAATTTCTTATTAATTTCTTGCAGGCTGTGGTTTTGGCAGCTCTTTACGTGGAATCATTTCTTCGCGCTGCGAGGTATTGTAAACAAATGACGCAATGATAGTAGCGGCTTGTTTCAGGTCATCCTCGCTTAACTTATCATAAGTATCCTGGTTGCTGTGGTGCGTACGTGAACCATAGTCGAGCGCGTCCTGGATGAACTGGAAGCCCGGTATGCCAATCGCATCGAATGATACGTGGTCGGTGCTGCCGGTGTTGCCAATGGTAACGGTTGTTGCACCAAGATCTTTGAAAGGCTCCAGCCAGGCTTTGAAGATCGGGCCGGCCAGCGAATCGCCTTGCAGATAAATACCGCGGAGCTTACCGCTGCCATTATCAAGATTGTAATATGCCGATACTTTGGCTTGCTCAGGTTTCAGCTCCATTGTTGCAGGATCGCCGAAATGATTTTTAACATAGCCGCGCGAGCCGAATAAGCCTTGTTCTTCGGAACTCCACAACGCAATACGAATAGTACGTTTCGGCTGGAAGTTAACAGCCTTTAAAATACGCATGGCTTCGAGCATTACCGCACTGCCGGCAGCGTTATCTGTGGCACCGGTGGCAGCATGCCATGAATCGAGGTGACCGCCAAGCATAACTACCTGGTCTTTCAGCTTTTTGTCGGTACCGGCAATTTCGCCTACTACGTCGTAACCTTGCAGGTCGTCTGTAAAGAATTGGGTTTTGATATCGGCTTCAACAGTAACTTTTACGCCAGACTTAACCAGGCGCAGGATGCGCTGAAAGTCTTCGCCGCTGGTTTCCAGTTCAGGTGAAACGGTTTTTGCAGTATCTGCATAAGATGCACCATTGGTGGTGAAAACTGTACCGTCGCTACCGCGGGCCTGAGTTAAGATCAAACCTACGCCTTCGCCCTGTAAAAAGGTATTGATGGCAGTACGGAGGGCACGGGCCTTCTGCATTGCCCGGAATTGCGGAGAGTTACGATCGAATTGACCGCGGCGCTGACCATTTGGCTGGCTTGTTGCCTTAGCCATTTTATCAAGGTCCTCATCGGTGTAACGAACGCCATCGGCTTTGAAGGTACGTTCAACACCTGGTTTGGTATCGAATATTACGATCTTGCCTTTTAGGGTACCTTTCAGTTTATCCAGATCGGCGGTGGTATCAACCTTAACCAGCGTAACTTCGCCTTTGATCGGACCATTGGTGCCCGGAGTCCATGCTTTAGGGATGGCGATCAATGCATGGTAGTAAGGCGCGGTCATGGCTACGTAGTCCTTCTGAACTTCCCAGCCTTTGCCGAATTTGCCCCATGCTTCGCGTTTGGCATTTACGGCGCCCCATGATTTTAGCTCGTTGACAGCCCAATCCTGCGCACGTTTTAAACCCGGCGAACCAGATAAACGCGGACCGGCAACATCTGTTAAATGGAACGCAATGTCCATCACTTTTGAGTGATTAAGGCCTTCTTCGCGGATTTTTTGGGTCATTGCCGCATCGGGCGTGTTGTCCTGGGCAAAAGCGGTGCCCGCAGTAGCTGCTACAAGCAGACAGGTGTAGAGTAAATTTATTTTCATTCGATCAGTTTTTGACTATTAAAACGCTGTTAATTAGCGTTGTGTTAATAGCCTGGTTAATAATGTTGTCAGTTGAAAACAAACTTATTTATTAAAAATTGCAAAACTGAAAAAGCGCTTTAACAAAGTTGTTACACGGATGAAAAAAGAGCCAGGAACCAAGAGTCAAGAATCAAGACAAAAAAGTTAAAGCGGTCACATTTACAAACCAAGCACTGTTAACTTTTGTCTTGATTCTTGATTTCTTGTCTCTTGAATCTAAATCTAATTTATCAGCAACTTATACCCTCTACCGTGCACATTGATGATCTCTACAGTCGGGTCATCTTTTAAATATTTTCTGATCTTACTTAAAAAAACGTCCATGCTACGGCCGTTGAAATAGTTATCATCGTGCCAGATATTAAGGAGAGCTTCCTCGCGGGTGAGTACTTCGTTTTTACGGATGCAAAGCAGACGCAGCAGTTCGGCTTCTTTGGTAGATAGCTTTTGCTGCGAATCTTCCGAGGTAATTAACTGCGCGGTATAATCAAAAGTGTAGCGGCCAAGCTTGAACGAAGTCTGTTTTTCTTCATCAGCTTTGTCTGAGTTATTGGCGCGTTTTAATAAGGCATTAATGCGCAGCAGCAATTCCTCAATACGGAACGGTTTGGTGATATAATCGTCTCCGCCGAGATTGAAGGCTTGGGTTTTATCCTCAATCATGCCTTTTGCCGTAGCAAAAATGATAGGTATATTGGCGTTGATCTTCCGGACGTCCTTGCCTAATGTAAAACCATCCTTCTTCGGCATCATCACGTCCAGAATTAATAGGTCGAACGATTGTTTGGTAAAAGTGCGCAAGCCTTCTTCGCCGTCTTTACACAAAACAACATCAAACTTTCCCTTCAGCTGCAGGTAATCCTGTAACAACAAGCCCAAATTCGGATCATCCTCAACAAGTAATATTTTCTTCATATTTTTTAGTCCGAAAGTCCGATGTCCGGGAAGTCCGAAAGTTGTTTTTTAGTCCGAAAGTCCGATGTCCGGAAAGTCGGATGATTTGTTTAGTTCGTTAATAATTGAGCCGCTGGAGCTTCTTCCGGTCTTTCGGACTTTCCCGACTCCCAGACTCTATGCAGTCTGAAACTTCAATTCAAACTCAGAGCCTTTTTCTTTCTCCGATTTTACGCTAATCATTCCGTTAAGCCTTTTCACTACGGTATTCACATAGCTTAAGCCTAAGCCAAAACCTTTCACATCGTGCAGGTTGCCGGTTGGTATGCGGTAAAACTGTTCAAATATTTTTGTTTGCTGATCGCGGCTCATGCCCACGCCCTTATCGGCCACGCGAATCACTACCTGGTCGTTTTTGTTAAGCGTACTTATGGTAATATCAGGACTGTTAACGCTGTATTTGATGGCGTTATCAACAAGGTTATAGATCACGTTCGAGAAATGTAGCTCATCAGCATTGATAATGGCATTTTCAGCATCCAGCTGCAGGGTGGTAACGGCGTTATATTTTTGCAGCTTCAGCGCCATACTATCAACCACTACAGCAATCATTTCATTAACGTCGATCGGTTTCTTATCCAGCTTAAAGTCGTCCTTTTCAATACGCGCAATATTTAATACGCGCTCTATGTGGCTGCCCAGGCGCTCGTTTTCCTCGTAAATAATATTGGCCAACCTTGCAACCCTGCTTTTATCCTGTGCTATTTCGTTATCTTTCAAGGCCTCGCTGGCAATCATGATGGTCGACACGGGGGTTTTAAACTCGTGGGTCATGTTGTTGATGAAATCGGTTTTCATTTCCGAAATCTTCTTTTGTTTGAGAATAGAGAAAATGGTATAGCTGAAACATAAGATCAGCACCAGCAACAGCCCCCCGGTAGTAGCCATCGAGGCTGTCATTTTATTTAAGATCAAAACATTCCGCTGCGGGAAGGCCACCCTGATTATCCCCGGATCATTAATTACATCTTTGCCGAAGATGCGCGTTTGATAGGTATCAAACGCATTAAAGGCAGGTTTTTCACCTGAAATATCATTTGCCTTCGAAAATATCAGCGAGTCTTTATTAGCCAGCGATACTTCATAGCTAAATGGTAGGTTGATACCCTTATTGTGCAGCTCAAAACGCAACAGGGTGTCAATCCAATATGGGTCGAGGCGTAATTTAAGCGGCTCGCCATATTTGCCGTATTCTTCAGCAAGGTTTTCTATAACGGTCGATTTGCTTTGCGGAGCTGCCTGTGTTGAGTCGCTCTCACTTTCCAGCAGCTTCCTCATCTCATTCATTTGCCGCACTTTTTCTTTACGATCCTGTTCGTGTGCCCACTCCTGGTTAATTACCGGCAATGAAATTACCTGCTTGCCAAATTGCGGATCGGCATAAATATAGCGCACGGTATCGTATTTATGCAGTTTTTTGGGCTTCCTGGTATTGGTCACTAAAGGGTTACGTACCAATGCCGGCGTAAAACGGCGGTGCACTACGCCAAACTCGTCTGTAAATTCTTCGAACTGTACCTGTAAGTCGTATTTGCCGCCTTGTGTAAGTTTGGCAAACTCCTCATCTACCTTCTGGCTCAAAATAAGCCGCCGCAGACTGTCACGCAAGATGGCCGATTTTTTTTGACGCGCGGTAAGCTTTTTCGATTTGATTTTGGCGACATCGGTTTCCTGCGCTCCGTTATCAATTGCCGGGGTCGATCTCAGTACGGTAACGCGATGACTGCGCATGCGTGCTTTTCCGTTTAGAAAGTTATCCGCGTCGTGCCGGGTAATCCGTGTCACCACGTTGTTCAGCGCCTCGTTAACCGAGCGGTCGAACAATTCTGACTGTAACTGGTATGATTGCCTTAAAAAATATAACTGCATGGTTATCACGCCCAAAAGCGCAAAACCCATTAAGCCAATTATAAAAGCAATACTCCTCTTCTTCATCGTAACAACAAAAATATTTTAAATTAGGCGCAACTGTTTTCCTTTTAACAAAATTTAACAAATTATAACTAACATTTAACGCCTTGAAAGATAGTTGTTTGTTAAATTTGAATAAGTAATTGCGTTAGTATTGAGCCTGTAGTTCTGAGTCCACAGTCTGAAAAAAGCAGGCCATTTAATAATTCTGTAACTTTAATGCGATGCGGCAATATGTAAACATCATTAAAGTTGATTAACTTAAACAAACATACCCCACAATGAAAAAGCTTCTTAAAAACCCCGGCTTCGAGTTTATTTTCTCGGTAGTACTTATCCTTATCCTGGCACTGCCGCCTATGCTGCTGGCACAGAATACCAAAGTACAGAAAGACATAGACATCCGCATTCAGGACGGCGATACCACTATTAACGGTAAAAACATCAAAGACCTTTCGGCTGCCGACAGGGAAAGTGCCCTGAACGATATTAATAACCTGCGTGGCGAAAGAAGAATGTCTGAGCGCAAAGGTGGCAGCATCGGGAAGACGTATCAGTTTTACAGGTTCAAAAGCCCCGACAGCGCAGGCAGCATGAGGAATTTTAAATCATGGAAACACAACGGCGATAACGGTGATAATCTTGTTTATTCCGAAAAAGTTGTTACCCGCGACAGCATGGGCAACGTAATTGAGATGCACCCCGGCAAAATGAAAAAACGTATGCAATTCAATTATGAAATGAATGACGATGAAGACCGCGGTGATATGCGGATGCGTGCCCGGGCCTTTAACCGTATGCCCGGAATGCGCCGGGGCGACCGCAGGAACACCCAGAATTTTGAGTATGACAATATTAATAACGACGGCGTCGCCACCCATATCAGTTTCCATGTTTCTGAAGCATCAGACGACGATCTGAAACGCATGCCCTACGTGGAAGGACCAAAGTTTGAGATCAAAGACCTGAACCTTGTGCCGCAATTCTCAAGCGGAAAGGTGTTGCTAATGTTCAACCTGTTATCAAAAGCCCCTGCCGAAGTTAAACTAAGCGACACCGACGGCAAAATGATATGGAGTGAAAAAGCGCTGAACGGCAGCTTTAGTAAAAGCTTCGCGCTCGGATTAAACGGCGTATATTACCTGCAAATACAGCAAGGCAAGAGCATTTCGCTGAAAAAGATAATGAAGGAAGAATAGATTGCAGTTGGCGGTTTTAAGTTGACAGCACCCGACATTTAAATAAACAAGCCGCTTCGAATTTCGGGGCGGTTTTTTGTTAGCTATCAGCAAATAAAAAGAGCGTCCTTTAATGTAAAAGACACTCTTTTTTATACGCTTTTGCTACAACTAATTTGTAACTGCAAACTCAAAACTTATTAGAACGGCAAATCGTCCTCATCCGGTGCTGCGCTGATATCTGCAGGAGGTGCGTATTGAGGCGCAGGAGCTGCACCGGCACCTGCCAGCGAATTGATCTTCCAAAGTGCCATTGAGTTAAAATAGCTCTTTTTGCCGGTCTTGTCGGTCCACGGGCGGCCGCGCAGGTTGAAGAAAACTTCAACATCGTCGCCAACCTTTACATTATCCAGCAAATTGCAGCGTTCCTGTATTGCTTCGAATTTCAGGTACTCCGGATATTGCGGATTTTCAATATATTCAAGTATAAGTTCTCTCTTTTTTAGTGATTCGGTAACCTGCATTGTAGCGCCGATTTCGTACACTTTACCCTTAATTTCCATGTCGTAAAAAAATTAAAAGTGTAAAGTTAATAGTTACGGGTTAAAATGGGGCGTATTTAATTCATAAATTCGCACAAAATTATGGAAGTTTTCCACACCGAAAGTAAAATCGTAATAACCTGCAACAAAAGGTTATCGCCCTACCTGCAGCAGGAAGTTGAGGAATTGGGCTTTAAGCCAACGCGCGTTTTTCAAACAGGCGTTGAATTAATGGGCACTATAAATGATTGTATCCCGCTTAATCTGAACCTGCGCTGCGCCAGCCAGGTTTTATATTTATTGAAGAGCTTTAAGGCCGAAGACCCGAACGAGCTTTACGACGAATTGGTAAAGATAGAATGGGAAAAGCTGATCGATTTCTCTGGCTATTTCTCCGTATCCTCAAACGTTAATAACGAGCATATCCGTACGCCGCTGTTTGCCAACGTGAAAGTAAAGGATGCTATTGTCGACAGGATAAAATCTGTCAAGGGTATTCGTCCAAATTCTGGAGCCGAAGTAAATAAAACATTGGTTCACCTGTACTGGCAGGATAACGCCGCCGATATTTTTTTAGATACGTCGGGCGAAACGCTGGCCAAGCACAGCTACCGCAAAATTCCCGGAAAAGCGCCGATGCTCGAAGCGTTGGCAGCATCAACCATTATGGCAACCAACTGGGACGGAAAAAGCACGTTCATCAACCCCATGTGCGGTTCGGGCACACTGGCTATCGAAGCGGCGTTACTGGCAACAGATAAGCGTCCGGGACTTTTCCGGATGAATTACGGCTTTATGCACATTATGGGCTATGATGAAACCGTATTTTTCGTAGAGCGCAGAAAACTGAAGGACAAAGCGAAGAAAGAAACCGGGTTTAAAATCATCGCTACAGACTTATCTGCCGATGCCGTCGACATCGCTCAAAAAAATGCAAAAACCGCCGGTGTAGAACATTTGATAGATTTTAGTGTTTGTGATTTTGCCGATACGCCGGTACCTGCTGAACCGGGAATTGTAATGTTCAACCCTGAATACGGCGAACGCCTGGGTGTGCATACCAAACTGGAAGCTACTTACAAGCGCATGGGCGATTTTATGAAGAAAGAGTGTTTGGGTTACCGCGGCTATATTTTTACCGGCAATCCAGATCTGGCAAAAAAAATAGGTCTCCGCGCCGCCAGAAAAATAGAGTTTTATAATGGCAAGTTGGACTGCCGTCTTTTAGAATATGAACTTTATGAAGGCACCAAGCGGGAGCCGAGAGAGGAAGAGTAGAAGGAGTCGGGAAAGTCAGTAAAGACGGAGAGTCCGAAGGAAGCAACGAAAGATATATATACTTAATACATTGAACTAAATATAGCTTTCAGACATCGGACTTCCGGACTAAATAAACACATCTTTCGGACTTTCCGGGACATCGAATCTTCTGACTAAAAATTACATCTATGAAAAAAACGATCATTACGATAATAGCGCTGGTATTCTCTGTCAGTTGCTTTGCGCAAAAGCATGAGCTGCAATTTCCTTTCCAGGCCGGAAAGGAAAAAATGACAAGATTCTTTAAAGACAGCATAAAAATTTCCGACATTATCACCAAAAAGAAACTAACCGGCGTAGTAATGGTCAAATTTACTGCCGATGAAAAAGGAGCTGTTCAGAAAATCGTTGTTTATTACGCCGATGATGCAAACCTGGTACCTGCGGTGGTGGATGCAGTAAAAAAATCGAATAATAAATGGGTAATACCGTCGGGTGAAAAGACGCATGATTTTGTGATGCCTTTTTACATAAGGTTCAATCTGCCCGAAATTGATGACCCGGCGTTGCAAAAGGCTACTTATCAGAATTACAAAAACAAAAGGGCCATCTTCCCGAATAATCAGATCCCCCTTGATGTGGCTACGCTGCTGCCATCGGTGACGATTAGTTATGACGTGATGATGTAAAGCATATTTACGGTTACCGAAGTAGCGTTTATATCGCTCGGCGAAGACTCACCCGGTCGACGCTACGCTGGACCACCCTCTCTTTTGCAAGCAAAAAAGAGGGCGGAAACAAACCATATTGAAGAAATTTCTCCTCCCTCTTTGCCGCCCGCGGCAGAGAGGGTCGGCGAGCGAAGCAATGCCGGGGTGAGTCTTCGCCGCGCGACATGAAAGCTATTGCATTAGCAGATATGTCAATCCTCCCGCACCCTACCATTCCTCACCCACAATATCTTCCTCTCCACCCCGTATATTTGCATAACAGCAAATGGAAAACGCGCCTGTTCAAATCCTCCGTAAGATCATCCATATTGATATGGATGCATTCTACGCGTCGGTTGAGCAGCGGGATAACCCGGAGCTGCGCGGCAAGGCACTGGTTGTGGGCGGCTTGCCCGAGGGACGGGGCGGCGTGGTGGCTACGGCCAGTTATGAGGCGCGGAAGTTTGGAGTGCGGTCGGCTATGTCGTCAAAAAAAGCGGTACAGCTTTGTCCGCATGCTATTTTTGTGAGGCCGCGGTTTGCGGCTTATAAGGAAGTATCGCAAAAGATCAGGGAGATCTTTAGCCGTTATACCGATCTGATCGAACCATTGTCATTAGACGAGGCCTATCTCGACGTAACCGAAGACAAACTGAATATAGGCTCGGCAATCGAGATTGCTACACAGATCAAACAAGCTATTAAAGACGAATTACAATTGACAGCCTCGGCTGGTGTGTCGGTCAATAAGTTTGTGGCGAAGATCGCGTCAGACATCAATAAACCTGACGGATTGAAGTTTATCGGCCCGTCCACTATCGAAGCCTTTATGGAAAAGCTGCCGGTGGAGAAATTTTTCGGTGTGGGTAAGGTTACCGCCATGAAAATGAAAAACATGGGACTACACACCGGCGAAGACCTGAAAAGGCTAACCGAGAATGAGCTGACCCGTCATTTCGGTAAGGTAGGCCGTTTTTACTACAGCATCGTACGCGGCGTGGATAACCGGGAGGTTCAGCCGCATCGCGAAACCAAATCGCTCGCCGCTGAAGATACCTTTCCCTATGACCTTACCACGCAGGAGGAAATGGAAGCCGAACTGGATAAAATTGCCGTAACGGTTTGCAATCGCCTGCAAAATTACCAGTTAAAGGGCCGCACCGTTACCCTAAAAATAAAATACCACGATTTTAAACAGATTACCCGCAACCAGTCGTTCACCACTGGCATTAACGATCTCGAAACCGTAAGCACCACCGCTAAAAAGCTGCTGGCTGCTACCGGTATAGAAGATGTGCGTATCCGCTTGCTGGGCATTTCCCTTTCTAATTTTGGCGAACCGGTGATCAGGGTTAAAGACGAAAAGCAAACCGATCAGTTGAGCTTGTTCCCGTTTTAAGCTATGCACATTTGTGCAGAATTGAGGCCGTTAAAAATGGCATATTCGTTATTGATTTGATAACGAGGCGAATAAATCTGAAATTCTTTTTCCCTTACGTGCAACGTTGCAAAAATTCTTGCGTCATTTAACATGCAAGCTGATCAAAAATTGGAAGCCGTATATGTAGATAAGCATTATGACCTGGTGGTTGAGTGCAAACAAGGCAGTAAAAAGGCCTGTTATGAGCTGTACAAACTGTATTCTAAGGCCATGTTAAATGTGGCTTTCAGGATAGTGGGAAATATTGCCGAGGCCGAAGATGTACTGCAGGAGGCTTTTGTTGATGCTTTCGGTAAGGTGAAAGATTTCAGGCAGGATACTACGTTTGGTCTGTGGCTCAAACAAATTGTGGTGAACCGCTCCATCAACCTGCTGCGCAAACGGAGGCTGGAACTTATTGACATGGAAGGCGACCAACTGGAAAACATTGCGGACGAGGAATTTGAGGACGACACAGAAACGCAATACCAGGCAGCACGGGTTAAAGAGGCAATGAAAGAATTGCCCGAAGGATACAGATTAGTGATATCGTTATACTTGTTAGAAGGGTATGACCACGAAGAAATAGGACAAATTTTAAATATTTCGGAAAACACCTCGCGCACCCAATTTTTGCGCGCCAAAAGGAAGTTACTGGAAATTTTACAACGAAAGGGAATTAAAGCATGAGCAAGCGATTGGAAGATTTCATGAAAGATAGCAGGGAGGAATTTGATGAACTGGAACCATCTGCCGACCTGTGGAGCCGCATAGAAAAACATTTGCCGCCCGAGGGCGCTACGCTGAAGAAAATGGAGAAGAAAACATTTTCTCTGGGCTTTGTGATGCGTGTGGCCGCTACGGTGATTTTGGTGATGGGGATAGGGTTTGCGGTGTACCTTAAGAATGAGAAAAAGGACAGCAAGATTGACTTTGCCGCCATTAACCCGGCTTATGCCCAACAAAAGGCGCAGTACACCTCGTTAATCGAAGCAAAGCGTATCGAACTTAAATCGTTATCGGGCACCGACCCTGAACTTTACAGGGAATTTAACGGAGAGATAGCCAAAATGGACTCAACTTATAAACAGCTGAATACCGAGCTAAAGAGCAGCCCTAACCAGGAACGTGTTTTACGTGCAATGATCCGCAACCTGCAGATTCAAACACAGGTGCTTAACCAGCAATTGCAGGTTATTGAGCAGTTAAATAAAGCGAAAAAGGAACAACAAGACAATGAAATTAAAAGTATATAAACCGGCATTGATGGCCGTAATGGGGTTGGCAATGTGCAGCCAGGGCATGGCGCAGAACATCTCAGTCTCTGTTAACGGCAAGCAAAAAGTACATGTAAAGGGTTCTTTTAATGAGAAGGAATTCAACGCCGGCATGGACAATCTTTCCAAAAGCATTGATGACGGGCTGAAAGACCTCGGAAAGAATATTTCGACCCTTGTTGATAACGTGACATCGAACCTTAAAATTGAAGTGAACACTTCTGACGCTGATATTGATGTTAGTCCAAAGCTCGACCTGGATTTGGGCAATTTGCTTAATAACCTGAACATCAATGTATCTACCAACGATGCAGATAATGACGATAGCGAAATCAGTAGCACCTCGGTCAAATCAAAGAATTACAGCAAAAGTTACCCCCTTGACGCTAACGACCGCATTAAACTAAGTAACCAGTACGGCAAGATTAGCGTTACCACCTGGGACCGGCACGAAATTAAGGTTGATGTAGTGGTGCGCGCTGAGGCAAACAGCGAAAATGATGCGCAAAAATTATTGGATGGCGTTGAAATACACGACGGCAAAAACGGTGACCAGGTGTCGTTCCGTACGGATATAGCGCAAAGTAATGATAGTTTCTGGAGCCTGTTCAAGTTGGGCAACAACGATAAAAAACATAAGCTTACTATAAACTATACCGTTTATATGCCCGCCAAAACCGACCTCAATGTAGAAGCAAGCTATGGTTCTATCGAGCTGCCGGACCTTGACGGAAGGGTGAGGGTGAGTTCCTCGTATGGCAGCACATCTATCCAGAACCTGTCGAACCCTTCAAATACGATTGAAGGCAGCTATGGCAGTTTAAAAGTTGGATCAATGAATGGCGGTAAGCTTGATTTTTCGTACGGCAGCGTTAATGTAGATGAGTGCAATAACCTTAAAGCTGATTTGAGCTACGGTTCATTTAAAATTGGTAAACTAAGTGGCTCGGGTGATTTTGATCTTTCTTACGAGGGTGGCTTTAGGATTGGCGAGCTTTCCAGTTCTGTAAAAAAATTGAATATTAACAGTTCATATTCAGGCGCTACGATTGGCGTCACCCCCGCCAGCAATTTTGATTTTGACATCACTACCAGCTATGGCGGTTTTAACTATAATGATAACAACGTGTTCATCACCAGCAAAAACCCACCCGACGGCAGCAAGCACATGGGCACAACCCGCAATTATAAAGGCCACGTGGGCAAAGGTAACTCAGATGCAAAGGTTACCATTAATACCAGTTACGGTGGTGTGCATTTTGAATAAACATTGATTTTTTGAATAAGATTATAAAGGCTTACGGAGGTTAGAAACTTCGTAAGCCTTTTTGTTTCTGTACCATATCTAATCCATCCCTTTATTGTCATTTCGAGCGCGAGCGAGAAATCTTATAAGAGCGACATTAGCGCCAATGCCGAGTTCGAATGCGTGACGTTTAAGATTTCTCGCTCGCGCTCGAAATGACAAAATGGGTTAGTTTTAATTTTTGTCATTGCGAGGCACGAAGCACTCCAGTCGTCAATGTATTAGCGCCAACGCATCGGCGGCTATCAACGCGACGAGATTGCTCGTTCCCCGCAATGACAAGATGGATTAGATAATTGGTATTAAGAAACTTTTATTTTCCTGATACTTTTCTCAATCGTCACTTTGTCGGCTTTCGACTTGGCCAGTGTAAGTGCGGTTTTCAAATGTTCAATGGCCTTTTCGTTATCTATACCGGTATATAAATAACCCAGCAGATTATAATAGAGATGCGTATTGGTAAGCTTCAGTTTTTCTGCTTCAATAATGGCGGCGGGTTTGCCTTGTGCTTTGGCAAGCGCATAGGCGCGGTTCAATGCCGCCATGGGCGAATACTCGATAATGAGCAGCCGGTTATATAGCTGTAAAATGTGCTGCCATTTTTCGGGGGTATCTCTGTGGATGGTGTGTTGTAAGGCCAACCCGGCTTCGATGTGATATTTAGAGAGCGTAGTGCCGGCTGCCGCCTGTTCCAAATGAAATTTTCCGCGTTCTATCAGTTCTTTATCCCAAAGGCTGGTATCTTGATCGGCATAAAGTACTTGTTCACCGGATTGATCCACCCGCGCCTCGAAGCGCGACGCGTGAAAGCACATTAAAGCAAGCAGGGCATTTACTTGTGGTTGGTTGGTTGATTCGTTAATAGTGAGCAGGTAACAGAGCCGCATAGCCTCGAGGCAAAGGTCCTTCCTTACCGTGGTGTTTTGCGACAGGGAATAATAGCCTTCATTAAAAAGCAGGTAAAGGGTGGTTAATACAGTTTCGAGGCGCTTTTCAATTTCTGATGCCGGTGGGAAAGCGATTTTTACATTTTCTTCTCGGAGCTTTGCTTTTGCCCTCAACAAACGTTTGTTGATGGTTTCCTTATTGCTCAAAAAGGCATTGGCAATTTCCTCGATACCAAAGCCGCAAAGAATACGTAGCGAAAGTCCGATCTGCGCCTCGGCAGGAATAGCGGAATGGCAAATGGCGAACATCATTTGCAGCTGACTGTCGATGATGTTGGTATCAGACAGGTCGATCTCTATTTCGTGCAGTTCTGTTTTGGTGTATTGAATTTCGGCGGTTATTTTTTCGGTAAAAAGCTTGTTGCGGCGTAAATAATCTTTCGCCTTGTTTTTGGCGACGGTGTATAGCCATGCTACCGGGTTTTCGGGCAAGCCTTTCAAGCCCCAGGTTTCGGAGGCCAGCAGGAAGGTATCGCTGGCAATATCTTCGGCAATTTCAATATGCTCCAATCCGAAAAGCTTACCCAACACGGCGGTAATCTTACTGAACTCCGTTCGGAATAAATGTGGTATAAGCTCGTGCTGTTGCATTTAGATAGCTCTCAAATATTAAATAAACGAATAAAGAATACTGAAGTGATCCGGCATTCTTTATTCATTATTCAATGTCCGGTGTTTGAACCGCGACTACATTACGGGAACAATATCCCTTACTTCCACACTGCCGCCAAAGGCAAAGATGGGACAGCCTTTGGCAATTTCCACAGCCTCATCGTACGATTCAGCTTTGATCATCGAGTACCCGCCGATAAACTCTTTAAGTTCGGTGTAGGGGCCATCGGTGACCACATTACCGGGCTTCAAAACACGACCCTCCCTGCTTAGGCGGTTACCGCGGTCAACCAGTTTATTTTGCGCTGCGATGCTGCCGATCCAGTCGATCCATTTTTGAGTTACGGCCTGCATTTCTTCGGGCGATGCGTCTGGCTGGTTTTGACCGCTGTTCCAGTAAACGAAAAGAAAATCTTTCATGATGTTTTGTTTTAATGTTATACCTCAATGACGAATAAGCTTTCCGCTAATGGACATCAGGGTGAATTATTTTTCTAATCCCCGGCCGGTGCCTTGCTGGATGGTTGTGAGGACAAAACCACCGCGAGATTATCGCAAATAAAAGCCTTTCAGCTTTCTCCTTTAACCTCAAAATTATATCACTCTGCAAAGCAGTCCCTTCAAATACTCTCCCTCCGGGAAGGATGACCTTAGCGGATGATCTTCCGGCTGGCAAAACTGGTAAATGAATTGCACCTGTTTACCGGCATCCAGCGCGGCCCAGGCCAGCACCTGTTTAAAGGTTTCCATATCCATAGCGCCCGAGCATGAAAAAGTTGCCAGCAGTCCGCCTTTGTTGAGGAGGAGCATGCCCAGGCGGTTCAAGTCTTTATATGCGCGCGAGGCCTTGTCCAACGCGGAGCGCGACGGTGCATATTTAGGCGGATCGAGCACTACGATATCAAACGTTTCGCCTTCGTCCTTGAATTTTCTTAATTGTTTATTTACGTCGGAGGGGATAGCGGTTACCGATCCGGTGTCGAAACCGTTCAGCATTACATTTTCTTTCAGGGTATCTATGGCCAATACCGAACTATCAACCGCCGTAACCGACGCGGCGGCACTTTTCAAGCAATTGAGTGTGAAGCCGCCGGTATAGCAAAAGCAATCGAGTACTTTTTTGCCACGGGCATGTTCGGCCAGGATGCGGCGATTATCGCGCTGATCACAATAAAAACCAGACTTTTGCCCTTCGGCTATATTGATGTTGTATTTAATGCCATTTTCCACTACCTCAACCCGCTCCGGCGGATGGTTTCCGGCCAGTACGATGTTTTGCGTTTGCAGCCCCTCGTGTCCGCGCGATGAAGCATCACTTTTGTCGAAGATGCTTTCGGGTTTCAGCAGGCGCTGCAGCTCATCGATGATACAAGGCATCATTTTTTCGATACCAGAAGTAAGCACCTGCACGGCCAGGTGATTGGCGTATTTATCAACAATAAGGCCTGGCAGGTAGTCCGATTCACTGAAGATGAGTCGGCAAGTATTGGTTACGCCATTTATCAAAATACTGTATCGACTTTTTACTGCTACTGCTACTTTGTCTCTGAACCATTGCTCATTCACTTCAATGGATTCATCCCACTCCAGCAGGCGCAGGGCCACACGCGATTGATCGTTATAAAAGCCATAGGCCATAAAAGCGCCCTTTGCGTCTACAAGTTTAACCACATCGCCATTGGCGGGCTGGCCTTTTACCTTTTCAATTGCGCCTGAAAATACCCAGGGGTGGCGGTGTAGCACGGCCTTTTCTTTACCTTTCTTTAATACAACCTCAATCATTTGGCAAAGGTAACAAACGTTGAAGAATATCGGGTGAGTGGATGATTACCTCGTCACCAGCAAGGCCCGCATCGTTATTATCGACAACCTCTCACAACAACAATGAATCCACAAAATGTGCATGCACAATCCCTTCACAGGGCGACCATGAGAAAATGGTAAAACGCCCGTCCTGTGATGATACTAAGGCAATGGCATCCCGCTGATCGAACACGAACTGCGCGGCCGAGAGGTGCCTTGTGCCGCCCATTTGCGATGGGTGGATTACTGTCTGTACGCCGCCTACTACGGGTTCGGTAGTCAGCGTTTCTTCCACAGGCGTACCATTTGAGGAGAGGCCTATCTTTGCGCCGAAGGCCAGCAGTTCCAGTTGATCGTTAATGATGGTTGCACCGTCCACCGCGGTGAGCCCTGCAATGCTGTCCACCGCGCGGTTAACTTCTTCCTGCCATAGCATCATGGTATTTTCGTTAACTACCTGGCTCACCAGGTTCTTCAGCTCGTCAAATGCAGGAGTAACGGGGTAGGTTATAGGATGAATGATAGAATCATGCCAGGCATTGCTGCCGTGCGGCACCACCAGCAACGTACCGCCGTGCCCGTGCAAACGCATGGATGCGGCAAGCTGCACCAGCACGTTTACCGAGTCGTTCCAGCCGGTGGGCGAATTATAATCGAGCAGCGAGGTGAGCATTGCGGGGCAGTCGGGCAGGCTCCGGCTATGTTCGTCAATTATCTTTATCTCGTCGCCTTTCAATACAGCTACGTTAATGAATTTTCCAAACCCTTTAATGCGCCTGTGCTTAATTACCAGCAGCCCGGGGTCAATCACCTCCAGCACAAAACAACAATCGGGAATAGAGCGGGTGGTGCCCCAAACGTACAGCTCGCCGCCCTCGTCCCAAACGCCCAGGTGAATGCCTGAACGTTCAACCGCCGGTGCAAGCTTAGTAAGCACATGCGGCGTAATCAATATCCGCTCTTCGAATATCAAAGGCTGACCAGCCAGCTGCGGCGGTAAATAAGCCAGTGAAACTTTGGGCGATCGGCCCTCTTCCCGGCGCAGGCTTGCCCAAAAGGCAACGTCGATAATGGCCGCAACAACATTGGCGGGCGGCTCAGGCGCAAGGTCTTGTCCGCCTTGTTCAAGCGCATTGGCCAGCAGCTTAATAAAGTGCTTTTCAATAGCCGGCGCCACAATATTTGCCGCCTTATAAGTTGATACGTAAGCCATCTATGAAGAAAAAGGATTTCAGGCCGCTAAAATACCGCAATTATATATTACGTGGCATACTTACCAAAACTATTACATATAAATGGTTTTAATAAACGGGTGGTATTGTTATTACAGATATTAATAGCTATCATTGCGTCTGTTAGACACAATAGATTTTCCCCTGACTAAATTTAACTATAACTGACCGGCCCTGCTGCATTTTTGCAGCAGGGTTTTTTATTGCGGGAATTTAAGGGTGATTTTTGATGATTTCACCAATTCCTAAAAACTGTCCTTTTCCCATCATACATTCTCCGTGGTCTCCGTGTCTTCTTTGCCACTCTCAGCGGTTATTTTACCACCGAGAAACGGAGCTAGTCACAAAGAACACGAGAGGAGAAGGGCAGCCTTTTCTTTATAATTTATTTTCAATAATTACTGAAAATTTAAAATTTGTTTTATATTTGTCCTGTCATCGCAGAACCACAATACTTTGCGTCTGCAATCGCCCTGACACCGATCAGCTCCTCAAAAAGCTGATATATTTTTAAACATATATTTCATTAATTACTGAAAATATGAAAACATTAAAAAATCACCTGATCCTTTTCGATGGCGAGTGCCCTATGTGCCAGGCCTACACTCAAGCTTTTGTGACCACTGGCATGCTCGATACCACCGGGCGGGCTGCTTACCAAAACGGTATCGATAATATTTGTCCGCTGATAGATAAGCAACGCGCCGTAAATGAAATTGCCTTAGTCGACACCATCAGCGGCGAAGTCACTTACGGGGTGCAAAGCATCTTTAAGATCTTAGGCAACGCCTGTCCGGTGTTCCGCCCGCTGTTTGGGTTTAAACCTTTCGGCTGGCTGATGAGCAAGATCTATGCATTTATCTCTTACAACCGCCGCGTCATTATCCCTGCAAGCGAGGGCGAGCAATTTGAATGGCAGCCAACTTTCAAACTTCATTACCGCATTGCTTACCTGCTTTTCAGTTGGTTTTGTGTGGGCTATATTTTAACCGCCTATGCTCATCTGCTCAGTCCCGCAGTGCCCCTGGGCAGCCCATACCGCGAGTATTTGATCTGCGGCGGGCAGATCGTTTTTCAGAGCATAGTATTGCTATTCCTCGACCGGAAAAAAATCTGGAACTACCTCGGCAATATGATGACCATTTCTTTAGCGGGAAGCTTATTACTATTACTTCCGCTGGCAGCCACGCACCTGTTCAAACTCGCTCCGGCAGATGCGATCAGTTGTTTTATGGTTGTAGCCGGCCTGATGTTTTTAGAACACATCCGCCGTACGAAACTCCTAAAGCTCGGCTGGCCGCCTACCATCACCTGGGCAATATACCGCGCAATTTTATTATTATTGATCCTAAGCTAAACCTTTAAATCAACCCAAAATGAAATACCATAAAATAGTTTTAGCAGGCGGTAACGGGTATCTCGGTACCGTGCTGGCCAAATATTTTAAAGACAAGGCCGACGAGATCATTATCCTCAGCCGTCACGATACACAAACCATTAACAATATCCGAACCGTAACCTGGGACGGCAAAACCCGCGGCAAATGGACCGCCGAACTGGTGAATACCGATTTGGTGATCAATCTCTGCGGCAAAAATGTGAACTGCCGTTATACCGAAAAGAACAAAAAAGAGATCTTCGATTCAAGGCTCCACACTACCGCCATTCTTGGCGAGGTGATCCGCGACCTGTACGAACCGCCAAAACTGTGGATCAATATAACTTCAGCAACTATCTACCGGCATGCCAAAGACCGCCCGCAGGACGAGGAAACAGGCGAGATGAGTACAGGTTTTTCTGTTGATGTTTGTAACGCATGGGAGGCTGCCTTCAACAAATTTGAAACACCTAAAACCAGGAAAGTTGCCTTGCGGATGGGTATTGTGCTTGGTATAAGTGACAGCGCTTTTCCACGATTGCTCAACCTGGTAAAACTGGGTATGGGCGGCAAGCAGGGCAACGGCGAACAATACGTATCCTGGGTTCACGAACTGGATGCCGCCCGAAGCATCGAATGGCTAATGGATTATCCCGAACTCAGCGGTGTATTTAATTGTACCGCCCCTAATCCCGTAAAAAATGCAGAGCTGATGCACATCATCCGCCAAACCTACGGCACGCCTGTCGGGCTTCCCGCACCAGAATGGATGCTGAAGATAGGCGCTTTAATTATTGGCACCGAAACCGAACTGATCTTAAAAAGTCGCTGGGTATTGCCCAAACGTTTATTGGATTCCGGTTTTAAATTTCAGTTTGAAACAGCAGAGGCTGCGGTTGAGGACATCCTGAACGCGCCTCAATTATTCAAAAAGACCTCGTAGAGACGCAATACTTTGCGTCTCCGGTAAACGCGTTCCCTTTTTAACTCAAAGCCCCTTATCTATTTCCTGTATCGCGTCCTCGTATTTTTTTATGAGCGATGGCGCGCGGTCAAACGCCCAGCCGTGGTAGTTATCGCGCATCAGGATCAATGAGATACGGATATTTTCAGGTTTCCTCGACTCGTATTTCAGGAACACGTCGGCAACTTTATCTTCCAGCTTATCGATACGCGCCTGCTGATCATAGATATCGGTTAGCTTCTCAACAAGGCTGAATTTTATTTTAGTAGTAATGTTTTGGCTTTGCGCCACCTGCCAGGCCACGCGGCTCAGATCGCGGTACTGGATTCCCTCGGGAGCCACGTAGTCCAGATGAAATTCACCGTTGGTAACCACTTTCCCTTCCAGCGTTGGATTCTTCAATACAGAATCAATCCGCTTTAAAACGCTCTGCTGATATACATACTGCTCCTTTTCGGCTTTAAGATTTTTAATGAGCTCTTCTTTAATATTTTGCAACTGTTCTCTCGTTTGCGATTTTTCGTGCTGATTATTGATAAATTCAGTAAGCACCAAAGCCAACAAAACGGAGAAAATAATCAGCAATGATTCGCCGAGGTATTCTTTAATGTCCCGCAGCACATAAACGTGAAGGGCATCTTTGTGATTTTCGGGATGATTGGACTTGCGATTGGGTGAGCTAACTTTCTCTGCCATAGGAGTAAATATCAACCCTAAAATAGAAAAACAAGATGACACTTATATTAATCCATAATAATTTATAAATTAGTTGTCGATTATACACTTATTAGCTAAATTCTCTTTTATGACCAAACATAAACCTCTGTTGCCAATGGCGCCGAGCCTGCTTTGCCTGTCGCTATTCATGTTATTTTTCGCATCTCCGGGTTTTGCACAACCCCTCCGCACGGTTACCGATTTCGACAAAGGCTGGCGCTTTCATTTGGGCAATGTGGAGGATGGCGAGAAACAATCTACACCCGATGCCTCGTGGCGCCTGCTCGACCTTCCGCACGACTGGAGCATCGAAGGAAAGTTTGCCAAAGAGAACCCGGCCACTCCCGAAGGCGGCGCATTGCCCGGCGGCATAGGCTGGTACCGTAAAACGTTTACCGTTCCCGCTTCAGCACAAGGCGGACTGGTTTATATCGATTTCGACGGCGTTTATCAAAAAAGCGACGTTTGGATCAATGGGCATCATTTAGGTTTCAGACCTAATGGCTATATCTCGTTTCGGTACGAACTCACTCCCTATCTTAATTTCAACGGCAAAAACACCATTGCCGTAAAAGTTGATAACTCGGTTCAGCCCAACTCGCGCTGGTATTCGGGTTCGGGCATTTACCGCAATGTATGGCTGGTTACTACCCGCAAAATGGCGATAGATCATTGGGGCACTTTCGTGACCACACCCGAGGTGAGCGATCAATCGGCAACCGTGCACATTCAAACTACGGTCATCGCCAGTAAAGATCTTGGTCAGAATTGGGTGGGCATTGAAACCACAATCTTCGACCCCGCCGGAAAAAAGGTTGCAAGTTTATATACCAGCAAGGGCAACGGTAAGGACGGCAATATTGACTTGTCGGCTACGCAGCCTGCTGTTATCACTCAAAACATTAATGTAGAAAAGCCACAACTCTGGTCTACCACGAATCCTTCGCTATACAAAGCCGTTACCAAAGTTTACTCGTTAGGAAGTGATGCCGTTAAACTACCCGCCGACGAATACACCACTACTTTCGGTATCCGCTATTTTAATTTCGACGCAGATAAAGGTTTCACTTTGAACGGCAAGCCGCTCAAAATATTAGGCGTTTGTAACCACCATGATCTGGGGGCATTGGGCGCGGCTATCAATACCCGCGCACTGGAACGTCAATTGCAGATCTTAAAGGCAATGGGCTGTAACGGTATCCGCACATCGCACAACCCACCAGCGCCCGAACTGCTCGACCTGTGCGACAAAATGGGTTTTATTGTGATGGACGAGGCCTTTGATTGCTGGGAGTGGAAGAAGGCCACCTACGATTATCACCTGTTCTTTAAAGAATGGCATAAGCGCGATCTGGAAGACCAGATCCTTCGTGACCGTAACCACCCGAGCGTCATCATCTGGAGCATCGGCAACGAAATCCCACAGCAGAGCGATACCTCAGCTTTACGCATCGCGCCAGAACTGGCAGGCATCGTACATAGCCTTGATACTACGCGCCCTATCACTACGGCAAATGATAATCCAGGTAAAAACAACAAGATCATTCAATCGGGCGCAATTGATCTGATTGGTTATAACTACCATGAGTTTGATTACGCTACTTTTCATGATCGTTATCCCGGTAAAAAATTCATAGCTACTGAAACCACCTCTGGCCTCGAAACCCGCGGCTATTATCCGCAGCCGTCAGACAGTATCCGTGTTTGGCCGCAAAGATGGGACAAGCCGTTTACCCAGCCCGGCAACATGGTTTCGGCTTATGACAACACCCGCCCGCCATGGGGCTCAACCCACGAGATGACCTGGAAGGTAATGAAGAAATACGATTTCCTTTCGGGTATGTTCATCTGGACAGGTTTTGATTACCTTGGCGAGCCTACCCCATATTCGTGGCCATCGCGCAGTTCATTCTTTGGTATTGTCGATCTGGCGGGCTTCCCTAAAGATGTGTACTACATGTACCAGTCTGAATGGACCAACAAACCCGTACTGCACATCCTGCCGCACTGGAACTGGAAAGCGGGCGAAAACGTTGACGTTTGGGCCTATTACAACAATGCCGACGAGGTGGAACTTTTCCTGAACGGCAAATCATTAGGTGTAAAAAAGAAAACCGGAGACGACCTGCACATTATGTGGCGCGTAAAGTATGAACCGGGAACGCTAAAGGCCGTTTCGCGTAAGGATGGAAAGGTGGTATTAACGCGCGAGGTTCACACCGCTGGCGCACCTGCAAAAATTCAACTTATAGCCGACCGCGGCACCATCAAGGGCGACGGCAAAGACCTGTCATTCATCACCGTTAAAGTATTGGATAAAAATGGCAATCTTGTACCCGACGCCGATAACCTGGTCGATTTCAAGATCAGCGGACCTGGTTTTATAGCCGGTGTTGATAATGGTGACGAGAATAGCCACGACTCCTTTAAAGTGAATTACCGCAAAGCGTTCAAGGGGCTCGCTTTGGCCATTGTACAAACAAAAACGGCGGCGGGTAACATTAATTTTACGGCCACGGCGAAAGGTTTACAACCGGCTAACTTAATTTTACAGGTAAAACGTTAAATTGCCGCTTAATAAAGCTGTAGATTAGATTTTTATTAGAAATATTTTCAGCAGCAATTAAACCTTTTACAACACGTTTGTCTAAGTGAATATAAGGGAGTCGATATTATGAAAAGAACTGTTTATCTGGCCTTGACATTACTGGTAATATCAGGCCTGTCAGCTTGTTCAAGCTACAATTATTACACCGCTGCAATTAACAAAACTAATTTAAGCAGTTACCGCACGTTCGCGTGGATGCCGCAAGCGAGGAACGGCGATAAGCAGATGACAAATTCAGAAGCTGATGCGAAGATCAAAGATGCTACAACTACCGCGCTGGTTGGCAAAGGACTACGTTTAAGTCAGCGCAATCCCGACCTGATTGTTAGCTATACCGCTACCGTTGGTCGTGGCGCACGCACTAACTACTATACTCCGGGCTATTACGGCGGCTGGGGTTATGGCGGTTACGGCTATGGCGGCTGGGGATTAGGCTTTGGCTGGGGCGGTTGGGGAGGCTGGGGAGGTTACTACAGGCCATACTATTATGCCTATGGTGCACCATTTGCCTATGCAGGCCCTACTTATGCAGAGAAAGAACATTTCAAAGAGGGTACCCTTATTATCGACCTGATCGACCCGCACACCCGCCGCATTGTATGGCGCGGCTTTGGTGTTGGTGAGGTACACAAGAACCCCCAAAAGAACGTAGACGACCTGCCAAAAGTAGTTGCCGGCGTACTTGATCAATTGCAGTTAACACCGGGACGCAACTCTTAATCCAACATTCGAATAATATATTCCGAAGCCTCTCTTACTAAGGGAGGCTTTTTTATTTCCGTAGAGACGCAATACTTTGCGTCTCCTGAACTTTAAATGGTGGTAATGCTTTTTAACTCACTGCTGTACGAAGCTTACAACTTCGTACGCCTATGCCCGTAGTCTGCGACTACATTCCCAATTTTCACTTAAGTGAAAAATTATCGAAAGTTCACCCGCTACATTTGTTCAACAAAACAGAACAATGTCATGAACACAACAATTGAATCATCAAATACAATAGGCTCAACAGCTACTTTTCAAACTGCCAGATCATTGCGCAGTCTTTACTTTACCCGCGTTGCATTTTCTGCGATCTGGGTTACACTCGTTTCGGTTTTCGCTAAAACCAATACCACCGTTGCCGAAATCCTGCTTACCATCTATCCCGTTTGGGACGTTATTGCCACTTTTCTCGATATCAAAGCCAATCCGCCGCAAGTATCAAAAACACCGCAGTACGTAAACGCGGCTATCGGCGTTGCAACAACCTTCGGTGTAATTCTGGCTTTGCAGAAGGGCGTTCCTGCGGCGATCATCGTTTTTGGCGTATGGGCAATTGTTACAGGCCTGATCCAGTTGGTACTTGGCTTGCGCAGAAGGAAATCACTGGAAGGGCAATGGCCTATGATCACCAGCGGCGGTCAGTCGGCATTGGCCGGAAGCTTATTTATCGCTATGGCTAATTCGCCAACTATGGGCATCAGCAGTTTGCCAGGCTATTCGGCGGTCGGCGCGTTTTATTTCCTGCTTGCCGCTATCAGGTTATCAAAACCATAAAAAATCTTGAAAAGGCTGTCTGATCATTTCCTATACTTGTTAAAAGTAAAGGCCCATGAGCGAATATCACGAAAAACTGGAAACGCACCTTTCCAAATTTGCAGCATTAACTGAAAAAGATCTGGCCGACGGAAAACCATTCTGGAAACCGCGGAAAATTAAAAAAGGCGACTTTTTCAATATGCAATATGTGGTTTGTAACGATCTAGGGCTGGTGGTTAAGGGTATCTTCCGGATCTATTACAGCGACCCGGATACCAGCCAGGAAACGAATATCTTTTTCTTTTCCGAAAACCAGTTTATCGTTTCGTTCCGGAGTTTCATTACACGCAATGCATGCCATTATTTTATCCAGGCGCTGGAAGATTGCGAATTGGTGTACATTACCTATCACGATCTCACGGGGTTATATCAAACCCATCCAAACTGGGCCAAATTTGGCAGGCTGCTGGCAGAATTATTTTTCACCTATTCGCAAACGCGGGCCGAGGAATTATTATTTTTTTCGCACGAACAACGGTACGTCAGACTGCTTGATGAGCATCCGGATATCATTAACCGTATTCCTGCCTATCATATTTCGTCCTACCTTGGCATCAAGAATCCATCATTAAGCCGGATCAGGAAAAGGATACAGCGATAAGAAGTCAATTCCAGACGAACAATGCCCGTAGTCTGCGAATACATCAATAAAAAAGCCCTTTTTGATATTCCGTAAGGCATATCAAAAAGGGCTTTGTCTTTTTATATTGGTGATTATCTCTGTATGTCCGGCGTCGCTCTTTTTTTCTTTTTGTGCAGGTGTATGGCCGTAAATATCACTGCAATTATTGCCAGCACAACAACCCAGGTATCGAGCGGGCAATCGGTGTTATCATCGTCATTCAAACCGCAGGGACCACTAAGACCACCTTCGCTTTGTGCATAAAGTGCCGCTATATTTATCATCAGCAATAATAACGTGCTAAAAAAAATCCTTACTCGCATACATTTATCCCTTTAGAAACACCTTTTCAAAAATACGGTTTTTATCCGATTTTTTTCTATCCCCATTACTCACATTTAAACAGTTTGCTTTAAGGTTGATTTTATACAGGTTATTTTTATCTATAATTTAACAAATTTAGCTTTGCCAACTACCGAGTTATCTTCGTTGCTCACCACATCTATCACATAGGTACCGGGCAACAAGTCGCTTACGCTATGCTGCCACAAAACATCTGTTGTTTTGGCAGTATTCAGTATTTTACCCGAGCTATTGGTTATTTTGATACTGTACGATGGATTAGTTGAAGATTTACTGATATTAACCGTATTCTGGGTAATGGCCAGGTTAATGGTGCTTACCGCCGGGTTTGGATATACCATAACAGCGTTGGTCGCCAGGTTTTCTCCGCCGGTTGAATATATCAGCGTGATTACCTTTGAGTAAGTTATTGTACCGTTCAGATCCTCCATTTTCAGGCGATACTGATCGGCAGCAACCGGCGGATTTTTGTCCATCAGGCTGTAAGTACCCTCACTGCTTGAGCCTACACCGCCAACCACTTCAAATGTTTTGCCGTTATTTATGCTGCGTTCCACGGTAAAGTAGGTGGTATTGCGCTCATTCTCAGTTTTCCATACCAGTTCAGCGCCTGCTGTTTGCTTGGTTGCGGCAAAATCGAGCAGGTGTAAGCCAAGCGCTTTGTTCTGACGGATCACCAGGCTAAACCTGTTCTTCCCCGAGCTATTGGCATCGCTCTTGATCACATCGAAGAGATACGACGCGTTGGCCCTCATATCCAGCGAATCCTTTTTATAGGCGTCTTTCAACCATATCTCGTAAATATCCGGTATATTTTTTATGTCAATCCGGTTTATGGCGTAGCGGCCGTCGGTAGCTGCGTAAACATCCAGGTTAATAACCGTTTGCTGCACCTTAGGGAACGGCACATGGTTGATACCAAGATCTATATTATCGGCCGATATACTTGCAAAACCTACATTTCCGCTGCCGGCAATGTGTTCTGCATCCTCACCATTTACAAATTCATTCTTTGCACCATCCTCAAAACGGATAAAGGTTTGCTCAAGGTTGTCCGAGTCTCTTTTCATTTCCAGGCCCAGGTATTGCGGCGGTTTGGCTGCTTGAATGGGTTTGGTACTTAGCAGTAATGTAGCAGTTCCATCTGATTTTGTCGGCCCGGTTACCTGTGCGCTGGTTTTGGCCGATTCATGGAAGATAACCTGCGCCGATGTATTCACAGCTTTCACATAGAAGCCTTGCCCGCTTGGTATAATATGCGATACGCCGTTTGACGAATTCACACCATCGTACATGCCGTACACCTTGGTAGTTTCGTTTAAAATATAAATGGTAGCGGCCACACCCGGCGTATAAATACCGGCGGTAGGGTCGGTAGCACTGTGCTTATCCCAGTCAATTGAGCTGGCGTAAGGGTTGCCCACCATGTTATAGCCTGCATACCAGGTAGTTCCTGAACATTGCAGTGTATTAAGGCCGGTAAACCAGTTATAATAAGTTACGGTTTGCTGGTTTAAGGTTCCCCTGGTTACAAACACATTAGCTTCGGGTATGGTTGTAGAAGTATATTTAGTACTTATGTTGGTGCGGTCGCCGCGGTAAAAGAACCAGAAACCCATTCCTACCTGCATGTTGAAGTTCCCGTCATAGTCAACCCCTACAGTATAGGCCGGTGTATTATTTATTTTATTAACTCCTCTGAAGTTTCCTCCATTGAAAGAAGCATTGGTAAATGGTTTATCGTCGCGGTATATATAAATAGTAGGGTTGCCCTGTTTATCAGAGCCATCATTGGTGCCGCCGGTACTGGTAATAGGAGCGTAAGTTTTCAGGTAACTGAAATCGAAGTAATAATTGCTCCCAACCTTGGCGGTATATATAGGCGACGACAAAAAGCGGTACCCGCGGTACCGGGCGTCGGAGCCGCCCCCGCTTATGTACCGTTCAACATTCACTAACCCTGTAATGGCGTAGCCTGATGGTATGGCGGCAACGCTGGCCGATAACGTTGATGAACTTTTTAATGTCAGGTCGCCGCTGCCCGTATTGTCAATGGCAAGGTTGCCTTTGGTAAGGGTGATGGTATTATAAATATCAACGGGTCCGCCGGTAATGGTTATTGTCCCTGCTGCCGAATTATTAACGGTCATGTTACCTATCTCGGCGGTGTTTTTTACGTTTTTACCATAATAGTACTGGCTTATCGATCCTACCCATTTTACACCCGATGAAGTATTGCCGGCATTCAATATACCTGTACCGCCTGTGGTTGTGTTGTTATAAATGTTACAGCCAACGCTCAGCGTTTTGCCGTTCAGGTTTATCTGCGCGCCATCGGCAATAGTAAGCGAGTAAACGCTTTCGTCGCTTGTTAATACCGGGTAAGTTCCGGTTGAATTTACCGGGATGTTCATTTTAACGTTGCCGTTAAAGTTTGGCGTATAGCCCGCATCCCAGTTGCCGGCCTGGGTTTCATCTGTTCCACTATTGCCGGTCCAGGTTAAAACAAGGGCGCCAACCAGCGTGGCGGCATTAGTCTGGTAACTTACCACAGGTGCGCTCCAATCGTTAAACAGCAGCGGCTTGCTTTGGTTGTAGAATTCGCATTTTATCCAGTCGGGTGTTTTTTCTATGTTTGATACACGGATCTCGTCCATTTTGCCATTGTAGAAGTTATCGTCGTTGTAACCGCCGGTTGCTGTTCCGGTTCCATGGTCAAGCCCCATAGAAAGCATATGACCGGCATAGGGATTCAATGTGCTTTCATTCTGCTGCATGACGACGTTTTGGGGCGCCCCATCCACATAATTCTTAAATACATTATCAGTTTGCGAATAAACGCTCTGAATGTAGTGCCACCCGGCATTGTCTACTGTTCCGCCGTCGCCCAGGTTACCCGGCGCACCCCCCTTCGCAACGCGCGATTCCGTTTCAATTACCCCAGACTTTACGCTCATTTTATACCCGCCGCTCACATCTCCCGCTTTCCGCCCAAAGTCAAGCTCATTCGATACGATCTTGTTATCACTGGTTGCCGGGCCGTTGTAATATACCCAGCCCGATATGGTGAATGCGCCTGTAATGTTTGGTGCGGTGCCCGCATTTTGGAGGATATAAGATTTAAGCTTCGCCGGATTGGGAGAGGTAGTCGCATCCTGCCCGTTAAAACGATACCCACCGCCCGGAATAGGAACCTTGGCAACTATGTGGATCTCGTCGTTGGTGGTATCGGTATTAAATTGCGCCGCATTTCGTCCGTTGCCGGTTGCATCAAGAACGGTGGCTGTTGTCGAGGCCTCGTTAAAGTGATAAACCGCCATGTAATCGCTCGACCATGTGGCTGCCGAAAATGTAGCCGAATGCGCTGGTGTTTTCGATCCGAAATAAAAAGTAAGCGGGAGGTTAGTAGATGTAAGTGCCGGGATCTGCACCCATACCAATAAAATGCCGTTTATGGGGTCATAAGTATCCACCTGGTAGTTCAGCTCGGTACTGCTGGCTGGCTTGGTAAATGCAAAATCGTAATTGGTACCTGCTGGTGCAGTGCCCCCCCCGCTTAACGGACCATTGCCCAGCGGAAACTGTATTTTATCGCCGCAAGGATTGCCCGTTTTCAGCGCATCATCCTTAATATAAACCAACGCAGGGAAATTGGTCAGCGACGACGATATGTTCGCTTGAGATGAATTTAAAATTATTGTTTTGCTAAAGCCATAACCTGCAAGCGCCACTGCATTAACCGTAACCGATTTTGTAGCAACTGCCGACGTACAACCTGTGCTGGTGTTGGTATTATAAAGCGTTACGTTGTGTGTACCCGGGTTGTACCATGTAACAGTGTACGGGCCCGAACCGGTAACAACACCTCCGTCAAAGTTCCAGGTAGAGGTTTGCCCCGTAGGTACGGTATTGGTATAAGTTACCGTAACAGACGTACCCACATTTACCGATGATGCACTTGTGGTAAATGCCGGTGTTGCAGGCACTGTATTAACGGTACCGGTTACCGCCTTGCGCGCACCTTCCTGGCCGCCATAAACGTACGAAACATAAAACGTAGTAGTTGCGCTTAGTGTAGGCGTGTATGTTGATGCCGTAGTTGAACCGGTTGCCAGTGTGGTCCCTGTCGAAGCGGTGTACCACCTATAAGTACCACCGGCTGGCAATCCTGATGCCGAAAGTGTAACCGCTCCTGTACCGCAGACAGAAGCCCCCGTAGTATTTGGCGCCGCCGGTACAATGGTTATTGTTTTGGGAGTAGCACTTGTATTGGCAGAGTTATTTGCCTGCGCTGTTAATGTATAAACGCCCGGTACAAGCGTAGCCGTACTGTTGGTAAATGAAGTTGATGTATTATAAGGTGTACCGGTATTGCTGTTATCCTGGTAACTTAACCCGCCTATGCTAAAGGTCACGTCAACACTAAGAGACATACCGGTACTCGAAGCAGTACAGGTTATAGGGCTGCCGTAAGTAAACGTTGTGGTAGTTGGGCCGGTAATAGTGAGCGTTTGGGCGCTGACACGGCCTGCACACATTATAACGGCGGCTAATACGAAAAAAAAACCTTTCAGCTTTTTTTTGAGAGTAACGTTTGGCTTCATCAGGGTGATAACTTTTAACGATTAACAGGCAATAACCTGTTTGCTAACAATACATTTGTGCCCTTATACGAAAGGCCCGGAAAGAAGTTCGCGTTTTTAAAAAAAACCTCGCAACCGGGAAGGTTGCCGAAAAAACAGCAGCATATAGCCTGATAAAAAAGATAAACAGCCCCGGCAGAGCGGCTGTTTAAATATATTTTGCGGAAGAAAAATTACACACAGAAGCACAGGCAGGACAGGCAGAACCCAGTGAAAGTAAATTGCATTTACCTGTGTTTGGTCCGAACGGGTATTGTCGTAAAAAACGCAAAAAGATAACGTAACGAGTCGGAAAAACCCATTTTCTCACATTTCCTTATTTGCCGAATGTTAAAGTGAATAAAGTATTTATAAGCAGGGCGCGTTGCTAAAAACCTAACTATTTCACTAAAAAATACAAACGATTGATTTATTCAAAATCAAATAAACTTTTACAAGTTACCAACACCTGCATTTTTCTAACTATACATATTTTCAACATATTAACATCCTTGCCGGTTGCATATATGTGTGCTTAAAAGAATGCAGTTAGTCATCAAAGCAACATCTCAAAGTAATGCCAATGCCATAATGGAATAGGCTGTTTTTGTATAAGGCCAACAATGGGTATATTTGTTAATACAGATATGAACATTCAGAAAATAACATTTGGAAACGGCTGCTTCTGGTGTACAGAAGCAATATTTGAAACCCTTAAAGGCGTTAAAAGCCTGGCTTCGGGTTATATGGGCGGGCATACTGAAAACCCTACCTACAAAGATGTATGCACCGGCCGCACCGGTCATGCCGAAGTAATTCAGATTGAGTATGATGCCGACGACGTATCATTCGATGAATTACTGTTGATATTTTTCCGTACGCACAACCCAACAACATTAAACCGCCAGGGCGGGGATGTGGGCACACAGTATCGCTCGGCTATATTTTACCACACCGATGAGCAGAAACAGCAGGCTATTGATATGATCAAAAGGTTGACCGATGAGCAGGTTTATGACGATCCCATTGTGACCGAAATAACCCCGGCAAGTACCTTTTACAAGGCTGAAGATTATCATCAGAATTACTTTGCCAATAACGCTAACCAGCCTTACTGCGCTGCGGTGATCCAGCCAAAGCTTTACAAGTTTGCCAAGGAGTTTGCCGCTAAAATAAAGCCCGAATTATTGTAAAACAGCATTAGCCTGTTCATACGCCCACGCCTGAACGAGAACAGCTGTGGGCCGTCTTCGTTCGCGAAAAAAGCTGTGTTACAGTTTTACAAAGGTGCTTTTACCAACCAGGCTTTTGTCTTTGTTATTGGTTACCTGCAAAATATAGGTGCCGGGAGAAAGCGTGCTCACATCATCCCGCCATTCAGGTTGCGATGATTGCGCTGTTTTGATCACACCCCCCGAAACGCTGATGATTTTAATAGAATATGACGCGGCTGATGCATTTGTTAATGCGGGCTGCGCAGCACCCTGTACCCCGCTTAACAGAAAGTTTGCCCCGGGTTGATGGATAGCCACATTTATTGCGCCTGCAGCCGGATTAGGGTAAACGTTGATATTCGGTACGGTGGCAATTTGGCTGGCCGTGCCATAGGCGATAGCCACAGGCTGCGAATAGGTGATGGTCCCATTCAGGTCTTCTATCTTCAGACGGTAAATATTCACTGCGTTGGCCGGGCTGACGTCGGTAAAGTTGTACGTTCGCTGGCCGTTGGAAGCAAAGCCGCCAAGTACGTTAAAGGTTATACCGTTATCAGTACTCCGCTCAACCGAAAAATTAGTATAATTCTCTTCGTTCTCGGTTTTCCAGTCAACCTCAACACCTTTTGAAACTTTCGAAGCAGTAAAACTCAACAGGTGGATATTCCACTGCGGGTTTTGGCGAATTACCAGTTCAAAACGGTTTCGGCCCAGGCTTGTTGTATCTGTTTTATCTACATCGAAAGCATAGGTTGCATTATTGCGCAGATCGAGCGAGTCTTTTTTATATTTATCTACCAGCCATAGCTGGTAAATTTTAGGCAATGAATCAAGTTGGGTACGATAAAACGTCATCTGGCCGCTGTTAACGGCGGCCACGCTGAGGCGAATGGTATCTGCGGTTTGTTTTGGCAGCGGCAAAAAGTTTACAGCCAGTGGCACCGCATCTGCCGAAAAACTGCAAACCCCTTCATAGGCTCCGTTCCCTGCAAGATACTGCGAATCTTCCCATACATCGTATTTTGCCGAAGCCGATGATTTAAACCCTACAACCATGTCGTCATAGTTCAATGAATCTATCTCGAGCCGCAGGCGCAGCAATTTCTTCACGTCGGTTTGTGCAACCGGTGTACCCATCATGAGTGTGCCGGCAGCCTGGGTTAATTGTGAAGCCGAAGATTTTGCCGTTTCGTTAAATACCAGCGATGGGCTTACCAGCGGATTACTGTTATTAGCCCTGATAAAGAAGCCTTGTCCGCTGGCTATTTTGCCGGTAAATTCGGCCACGTTATTTCCAGTACTGGTGGTGTACGAATAAGTATCATATTGCTGCGTACGCGGATTAAATGCATAAATGGTAGGATCCACGTTCTGAATTACAATACCGCCGGTGTTTACGGTTTGCCAGTCGATAGTGCAGGCGTACGGATTGCCCACCAGGTTAAATCCCATGATGCTTGCATTGCCGGGTGCAGGTGTGGTTACAGTAGTGTACTCCGGCCCGGTACCGGTTTGCCAATGGTAAAATGTATAGCTGCCCTGGTTTAAGTTGCCGGTGGCAGTAAACACCACGCTCTCCGGAGCAACATAAGGATAAGTGGTTTTGCCGGGGCTGGTGCCCACATTGTGAGTCTTATCGCCTCTGAAAAAGAACATGATGGCATTACCCACATACATGGTTTTACTGCCGTTACTGGTTATTGGCATGGTGTAAGGGCTGGTGAGGTTTGTGAGATCGGTAACGCCTTTAAAATTGCCGCCCGTAAAACTTGCGTTCGAGAATGTATAATCTTCGCTGTAAACGTACACGGTGGGGTTACCGCCAAGAGTTCCGTTGCTTGATTTTGCCCCGGTTATGATAGCGCTTGCCGATAGGTAATCTAGAGTATAGGCAGTTTTCCCGCTCACAACTCCCGCATTAACCGGCGACGACATTAAGCGATATCCCCTGTAAATATATCTGCCGCCGCTCATGGTGCTTCCACCAACCAGTTGCCGCTGCACCTTGTAAGTACCGGTAAAACCTGTGGCACCCGATGCGATAGGCCCGATTGATGCCGAACCCGTAGCGTCTGACAGCAGTGTGAACGTTCCTGTGTTATTCACCCTTGCCGATGTACCGGTAACGTTAATGATTGAAGCCGTACCCAAATTAAAGGTACCTGCATTTACAATTCCCGAGAGCTGACCTGAAGCATTAAAAACCGATGAATTGGCCTTAACCGTGCCGGTGCTTGTATTCGAAATGCCCGCATTGTAACCGCTGAAATTAAAGGTTGACGTGCTGGTCGTAAGCGTCCCCGCATTGGATATCACGCCATTATCATTTGTAATAACAGCGGCTCCCGAGATCGTTGCAGGCGTGCCTGAGGAAATGGTGAGTGTACCACTGCCGTAAATAGTGACTGCCGTATTAAATGTAACCGTACCGCTACCAGAGAAGGTGATGGCCACCGGCAATATAACAGACGTAATACCCACACTTGTCAAATTGGTAACAGTTAGGTTAAACCCGCCATTATTAATCACCACTGCCCCCAACAGCGAAACTACTCCATTCACCGTTATCGATTTAACCGTCACATTACTGGTCATATTTACCGTGAAACCGAGTACCACATCGTTAAAAACAACATCATCGGTTGAAGTGGGGACGCTATTGGTAGACCAATTGGAGGCGGTGTTCCATTGTGTACCCAACCCGAGGAAACCGCCGGTCCAGGTTATAGCAGCTTCGCTGGTGTTTGCAGACAGCAGTATTATTAATCCGAAAAATACAGATTTTAAGAAAAAAGAACAGGTAGTACGTAAAAAAAATGCCATAACAAATATTTAAAAGCTAAATATTTATCAAGCGCCCTGCTACAACGGTTTAGATAGTTCACCCCTTGAAAATTCATTAACTTTCAAGAAACAACCAAAAATAACAGCACAATTTATGGCGTACAATCCGTTAAAAGACCCTTTTTTTAGGTAAAAAACACCTGTTCTTTTTGCGTAAAACTACGTACGCAACTGTACAAAAACACCTGTCTGGTATATTCAAAATATGCCTTTATGACACAAAAGCGATGTTTTCTTTTGTGTTAAAAAATTATACAGTGTAAGTATATTTTCAAAACATTAAATGTTCAAACATTCTTATTTTTCTTTAAAAAGTAAGAGAGAGGCTGTCATGTTTGCGACAAATGGGCAATCGGCGATGAGCCATATTTATCTCATTATCAAATACTCTGATCATTGTATAACGAATCGCGTTGACATCAAAAAAACAGATAAAGAAAAAGCCGGCAATTTAAAATTGCCGGCTTAGATTAAATATGTCGATAATCAGGTGTGAATATCTTACATGTGTATTGCGCGGTTTTCTGTTGCTGCAAGACAGGCTTCGCGCATAGCTTCGGTATAAGTTGGATGCGCGTGGCTCATGCGCGAAATATCCTCGGCCGATGCACGGTATTCCATGGCTACAACGGCCTCGGCAATCATATCGGCAGCACGCGGGCCTATCATGTGCACACCCAGTATTTCGTCGGTAGCCTCATCAGCCAGTACTTTTACAAAACCGTCCAGATCGCCGCTGGCGCGTGCACGTCCGCTGGCCCTGAACGGGAACGAACCTACCTTGTATTTTACACCGGCAGCTTTTAACTGTTCTTCGGTCTGTCCAACCGCAGCAACTTCCGGCCAGGTATAAACCACGCCGGGAATAAGGTTATAGTCTATATGTGGTTTTTGTCCGGCTATGATCTCGGCAACCAATGTACCTTCATCTTCTGCCTTATGGGCAAGCATAGCGCCTTTTATAACATCGCCAATAGCGTAAACGCCTTTTACGCTGGTTTCGAGGTGGTCATTTACTGTGATCTTTCTGCCGCGCTCTTCAACGGCCAGCCCAATCTTGTCGAGGCCCAATCCATCGGTATAGGCAATACGACCTACAGCTACCAGGCAATAATCGCCTTTTAACTCCTTTTTTTCTCCTTTAGGGTCGTCAAAGCTAACCGTAACTTCCTTGCCTTTAACAGTTGCCCCGGTTACCTTATGTCCCAGGTAAAACTCCATACCCAATTTTTTAAGCACGCGCTGCAGTTCTTTGCCGAGCGACTTGTCCATTGTAGGGATAATGGAATCCATAAATTCTATTACCGATACCTTTGCACCTAAACGTGCGTAAACCGAACCCAGCTCCAGTCCAATCACACCGCCGCCAATTAGTACCAGGTGTTTAGGGATTTCTGTAAGGCTCAACGCTTCCGTTGAGGTAATGATGCGTTTCTTGTCGATCTTGAGAAACGGCAATGCTGATGGTTTCGAGCCGGTAGCAATGATCACATTGGTGGTGGTCAGCTCGGTGGTAGTACCATCAATTTTGGTAACGATGATGGTGTTTTTATCCTTAAACGAACCTACGCCGGTATGAACGTCAATTTTATTTTTCTTCATCAGAAAAGCAATGCCGCTGGTATTGGCATCAACCACTTCCTGTTTGCGCTTAATCATTTGCCCGAAATTAACCTTTAGGTCTTTAAGCCCGATGCCATGTGTTTCGAACACATGGGCAGCATTGTGGTAATGTTCAGATGAGTCGAGCAGCGCCTTCGACGGGATACAGCCTACGTTAAGGCAGGTTCCGCCAAGGGTGTTATATTTTTCAATTATTGCAGTTTTTAAACCCAGCTGGGCACAACGTATGGCGGCAACGTAGCCGCCAGGGCCCGAACCGATTACGATAACATCATATTGCATAGACTTTTGTAAATTGTTGGAGCCCAAAGTTAAACATTATTGCCACCCATGCGAACTGTTATTTAATAAAATGGCACTGTGGAGAAAGAGTAGCAGGGAGAAGTAGCAGTGGTAGTTAACAGAACTTTCTCTGATCGCCTTCCGCATTGTCACTGCGAGGAACGAAGCAATCTTGTCGCCAATACATAATACCGACTCCGCTGCCAGTAGTTTACAACCACCGCAACCGAACACCACATCTGCCAACTGTCACTCACCACTACAACAGCAATCAAACACCAACTGCCACTTACTCACTTCCCCTACAACTCCTCTACAGCGCAACGTAATAATTTGATTACTTTCCCCAACGGGCTCATAGTTAATATATTTCCCGTAATTTAATGGCACTAATTATATGACGTCTTCTAAATCAACTTAAATGAAATTTATAATTACTGCTGCGCTGCTTTTTGCTTCCGCGTTTTTATTAACGAATGCCTACGGTCAGGATGACCCCAATCTTGGCATTATTCCCGCGCCGGCCTCACTGGTAAAATCTTCCGGCGCATTCACCTTCGGAAAGTCGACTGTCATCAAGGCCGACAAACCCACCGATAAGGCCGTTGAGCTTTTCAAAGATTTCCTGACCAATAACCGCGGGCTAAAAACAAAGGTGCTCAAATACAGTAAAGGCAGCGGCGGTACCAACGCTGTGATCCTTACGTCGCGCGGGGCTGAAAACTTGCCTGCAGAAGGGTATAAGCTTACTATAACACCAAAGAAAATTACTATTACCGGTAAAGGAGCCGGGCTGTTCTATGGCATTCAAACTTTAATTCAATTGTTCCCTGTTAGCGGTACCACTGCCGCAACACTGCCTTGTGTAGCTATTGCCGATGAGCCTCGATTCGGCTACCGTGGTATGATGCTCGACGTATCGCGCCACTTTTTCAACGTAAAAGAGGTAAAAAAGGTGATTGACCTGATGGCAGCCTACAAGCTGAACACCTTCCACTGGCATTTGGTCGACGGCGTGGGCTGGCGCATCCAGATAAAAAAATATCCGAAGCTGACCGAGGTTGGTGGAACCCGCGTTAACCAGGTATTCGGAACCAACCGCGATTGGCCCGACGACGAGCCTTACACCGGCTTTTACACCCAGGACGAGATTCGCGATGTAGTTAAATACGCCGCGCAAAAATACATCAGCATCGTTCCGGAGATCGAAATGCCGGCCCACTCAGATGCCGCCCTCCGTGCATACCCTGAGTTGCAGTGTATCCCAGATACGTCGGTAAAAAATCCGGCCCGCACAACCGGCTTGTATTGCCCAACCGAAGAAACTTTCACCTTTCTTGAAAACGTGTTGACTGAGGTAATGGAGCTTTTTCCAAGCAAATACATCCATATAGGCGGCGACGAAGCCAATAAACAGCCCTGGAAAGAATCAGCCTTTTGCCAGAACCTGATCAAACAGTTGGGGTTGAAAGACGAAAATGCGCTACAAAGCTATTTCATTCAACGTATCGAGAAGTTCCTGAATTCAAAAGGCCGCAGCATCATCGGCTGGGACGAGATCCTTGAAGGCGGCCTTGCCCCTAACGCCACCGTAATGAGTTGGACCGGCGAGCAAGGCGGCATCGCGGCGGCACGGCAACACCATAACGTGATCATGACGCCGCAAACCACCGGCCTCTATTTCGATCACTATCAGAGCCGCTCACCGCTCGAGCCGGTTTCATTTGGCCGCTATGCCGAGTTCTCCGAAACCTACAACTACGAACCATACGCTAAACAACTCACACCAGAGGAAACCAAATACATTATCGGCGTGCAAGGTAACCTGTGGACCGAATACGTGCCGAGCGTTGCCAAGCTGCAATACCAGATCTTACCGCGTATTTTCGCCCTTTCAGAAATAGCCTGGGCCAAGCCGGAGAAAAAAGACTACAAAGAATTCTCGGAAGTACGCCTTGCTAAGCACTTTGAGCGCCTCGATGCCATGCATTATAACTACCGGGTGCCTACAGGCTTTGAGGTGATTGATACCATGATGATCGGCTCGCAGTTTACCATGGCGCCAAAAACTGTTATTCCGGGGGCCAAGATTTATTATACCCTTAACGGTCGAGATCCGCTGGATACCGACCTGCCGTATGATTCGCCGGTAATCTTGAACGTTCCTGCTGGAGAAAAACGGATATTCAAAACTGTGATAGTTACCCCATCGGGCCGCCGCAGCCTTCCAACCAGCACTGTACTGTATAACCAGATACCTGTTGCTGCTGCTAATTATACCGGCAATACTCCCGGACTTAAATTCAGCCTCATCAAAGGTAACTTTACCTCAGCTGATCAGTTAGAATATGCCCCGGTTGACTCAAGCGGTGTTGCCAAAGATTTTACTACTACGGCATTTAGGTCCGGTCGTCCAAACGCGGGAGTGATCTACGAAGGCTATATTTCTTTACCCGCCGATGGTGTTTACAACTTTTACGCTGGCAACTATAACGATACTCAACTCTTTATCGACGATAACAAGATTGCCGAAAATCAGGGCGCGTTGTCCCTACTGAAAGGGTACCATAAAATTAAGGTAAAAAACTTTTATACCGCCCCGCCCGCCAACGCGCGCCGCCGCGGCGCCCCGCCGGTAATCCGGATCTCCATGATCGCGCCAGGAACGGTTGATAGAAAGCTGGTAACAACAGATATGCTGTTTAATTAACAGGTTTCTTTACTCCTCGCAACCCTTACGAAGTTTGAAAACTTCGTAAGGGTTTTTTATGCTTTTTTCTATCTCCCAAAACAATAACCGCGGTTCTTTTGCTAATAACTAAGACAACATCCACCCACCATGAAAAGCTTACTAGCCCAAAGTGCAATCGTATTAGCTATAGCAACATTAATATTTGCCTGCAAACCGCACAAAGGTGCAGAAACTCCACCCGATCGCGATATTACAGTTGTGAAGCCCGTCGCAACAGATGATACGAACAAACTCACACCGCCCGACAAGCTCATCACCCCCGGCAAAAGCATTGGGAAAATAACCATCGGCGGCAGTACCGATACCGCTACCCAAGTACTCGGCAAACCCGACAGTTCCGATGCCGCCATGGGTAGCGTGTTGTTAACCTGGAACAAAAGGCAATCCGGACAGGAAAATAAAGTAAGCATATTTGCCAGTCATAATTATGGCAGCAAGGACGAAGCTACCACGTATATCAGGAAAATATGGGTCACCTCCCCACAATACAAAACAACGGACGGGCTGAACACCGGCCTCCCGCTCACCGAATATCAAAAACACTTTGATCTTAAACAAAATAAGGGATACACGGCTAACGGGAGGAATATCAGTGTTTACGAGTCGGCAGAAAAAGGAATTGCTTTTGAGATCGATTCTGCTACCCATAAAGGCATTGCCATTATGATCCATAAACCCGGCGATGCCTCTGCAACTTATATCAATATGCATTAACTCCAGTCGTCCCGGCAATATAAATGAGTAGTCCTGAAATAGGTTGACTGTTTTTTGATTGCACAAACATTGATAAAAAAGCTCAAACATCCACCAAAGATGTTTGAGCTTTTTTGTTGTAGGATTTAAGTTTGATTTCTTTTTGCTGATG
>Ga0209437_100171_pt1 | contig 140721 bp, 122 predicted proteins | sample AraplaL_Cvi_mTSA_FD_184266 | JGI IMG/M metagenome (GOLD analysis project Ga0209437, IMG submission 184266) | Arabidopsis root microbial communities from the University of North Carolina, USA - plate scrape CL_Cvi_mTSA (SPAdes) (version 2) | ecosystem: Host-associated > Plants > Roots >...
GACCCGGAGGGCGAGCCACAGGAACGTGGCGAGTGAATCGAACCTTCGATAACGCGGTTCGCTCTACAAACGCAAAAACCCGCCAGAGGCGGGTTCTTTGAATTTTGGTGCCCGAACCCGGAATCGAACCAGGGACACGCTTCCTGACTCACTAACCATATGATTGCTAATCAGTTAGTCTTTCGCTTCAATTCCGAATGTACCACTCTTTTGTACCATACTCAATGTTATAGAGCTGTATCAAAGCTGTCGGATTACGGCCTCAATCCTATTATTGTAAGCATCCATTTGAAGTTGGTTATCTGCCGACCTATCCATTCGGTACATTTCATCACTGTCTGGTTGTGAATAGCGTCCGCCGGCAACAATTGAACTCATATCGATCCCATTATAATCGCAGATTAGGCCAAGTCTTTGAAGCGCCCAAATATGCTCATACACTGGGGTACCAGGTTGTTGTAGCAATTGTAGCCTTGAGTTAATTTCCGTTGTTACTGCATTGATAACACTTCGGTGTAGCTGCTGAGGCTGGGAATAACGTGCTTCACCTGCATTTGCTTTTGAAGTGGTCATGTTGCTTATCACGTGGGATAACGAAGGAATTCTCACTTGAGGAACATCAAGTTGTTGGTCTCTTGAGTCAAACCAAGGTTCAGGATACAGAGCTTTTTCACGTATTATATCATCATTTAAGCTATAACCAGCGGCATGAAGGAATTCAAGGCTACGGTAGACCGCATATTGACTGGCCTGTGAAGAAGGTGAGTAAGCGGTGATTAGATTATCCGCCGCTAACAAACCTAAATGTGTAGTTACGACAGAATAATACGGGTCTGTATCGATAAATATCGTGGCATTGGGATATTCATTTTCAATATCCTCGACTGCTTTTCTCAGAAATGTTCTTGGTAAAAGATAACGAGAAAAATGTGCACCTGTTGGTACAAGACCCCCACGCTTAGGTGGTTGAGACATTGATTCTATATCGTGAGTAGCCCTCTCAAGATCGAAATCGCCACATAACATATACAGATTTTCAGGTAGTTGCACAGAAAGTGCATCACGAATGTCATTTGGTTTCACAATGAAATTGGAGACAGAAGGCCAGCCTTGACCATTTGAAACATCTCTCACGCACTCACGTAAATATTGATAGATGGTTTTACGTGTTGGAGACTGCATTAATTCAAGTATTTTCGATTCACCATCCCATTTACCACCTCCCAGCAGCATCCTCGATACGTCACATTGAGGACTCAAATCGATGACGAATGTGGGGGTATCATGATTCAACCTTGCGAATTTACATGCAAGTTGGAAAGATAAAGTTGACTTGCCGATACCACCTTTGTTTGCCCACAAAACGTAACTTGACATCATGCTATCCTTATTTTTGGGAGGTAAGCCAGCATGTTACGCCACTAAAGTAAAAATATGAACCTGAAAGAAAGAACATTTTTTTTAATTCGTTACAAGTATCGGGATAGGAATTAGATAAAGCATAGCAGGATGTTTGCCATGAACAGTTCAACGGCTCGTTTCCGAGCCTGAACCGAAGTCTAATTTAAGTTAGAACCTGCTTTTATACTAGTTTGCAACTATAGCGGGTTGTTCCAGTTTCGCTGATGAGAGTCAGAAAAAACTCTTTGGATGCAGAGTAATCAATATCAAATACTATTCCTCTAGCAGCAAAGGCAAGTCGATCACCTCCCATATTGTTTGACGTACCTGCAAAATAATCAGCTCGTTTCGTTCCATTTTGCGTCGTTAGATTAGCCCATCCAGTTTGCTCTCGATTATTCAATGTGATATCAACATATTGATTGTTCTCGCAGGATAATTTCACATATACATTATCTGCTGCTTGAGCAGTGAATGACAAAATGATCGCCAAACTAAAGGTAACAATAGTTATTTTTTTCATTTCTAGATTCCTTTTAAATGCTTAACAAGTCAGGCCTTTCATTGCGGATTATCCGGTAAATGCTTGTAATTCCAATTCTCAGTTGACGGGAAACTTCCGGTTTGCTTAAGCCCTTTTCAAGTAGCTCAATAACTTCCTGGGATTTACTCATTGCAGTGGCTTTCCTGCCTTTGTACTTACCTTTGAGCTTTGCCAGTGCGATGCCCTCGGCCTGACGCTCCAGCATCATCTCCCGTTCAAACGTAGCAATTGCCCCGATCATGGTAAGCATAAGCTTGCCTGTCGGAGTGGCGGTGTTGATGCCAATGTTGAGAATGTTGAGTGCCACGCCTTTACTGTGAAGATATTCAGATATTTCAAGCAGATGGCGAGTATTACGGGCGAGTCGGTCAAGTTTCGTAACCTGCACGGAGTCACCTTCCCGGACAAACTCAAGCATTGCTTGCAGTTCAGGGCGGTCATCTTTAGCACCGCTAATTTTCTCTCTAAATATCTTCTCGCAGCCGGAAAGTGCTTTGAGTTGGGTATCTAGACTTTGCCCGGTAGTGGACACGCGGGCGTATCCGACAGTTGCCATTTGGACTCCTTACCCTGCCAATAGACCATGCTACGATGCAAAGACCTGCCAAAACTCCAAAACAACCCTGTGGCATGACCTTAACGGGCATTCCATCGTTGAGCTGAAGGCAGATCTTTAGGGCATGGTTAATGGCAGGGGGCAATTGAGGTTGATAGTGAAGTTAAGGCTTGGCTTAATTACCCCCAGCCTTTGGATAAGCGGATGCCATTTCCTCCAGGATTGCAGCCAGAAATGCACTTAGAGCTGTGAGTAACGCTCTTTTCAACATTCTACAGTAGCTCATTTGTTCCGACCTTCTAGACTAGGACAGCGAAGTGCTGAAAGTACTTCAGCGAGTGGCCCGTAGACGCTCTCAAAGCCTCTAAAAGCGGTTTTTAACTGGGAAAGGGGATGTCTCGCACTGCATGCTTACCTCCGTTGTGATTGATTCAACTTTCTTATACCGGCAGGACTGATATTGTTGATTTGTTGTGATGTTTCTTAAGGAGAGGATACAGTTTTATGCAACTTTGCTGGAAGAAGGGATTTGGATGATTCGCTTTCATCTAAACCATCTTGAAGATCAACTTGTAATTTCTGAGATGAATTTGAGTATTAAAGTATGCATGGGTATGGATAGGCTATAAGAGGGTGTGTTGGGGGGCGTATTTGACGTTTAAACGTCCCAAAATGCCGTTATCGCTGTTACGACGCAGATATTGTTGGAACGTTTGTGCTACGTGGTGGCTTACAATGCGTATCCCCGGAGATAAGCTCGTTTAAATCTGAGGGTTCTGCCGTCTTGGCAAGGTATTCTAAGCCGCTCCAGAATCTCCTTAAGTTCTCTCAACCTCTGTTTTGGACGCCTCAGCATAAACCAGCACATGTTATAGTCAGATTCATAGGCAGAAAGTGACGATTGGCTGGTTATAACTAGCTCTGAGGATTGGAGAGATTTACATGCTGTTCTCAGGCAATGTGCATAACAATCTTCCAGGCTTTTCAGCAATTTAAGCTGACTTATAGCTTCTAGCCAAAGCTCCTGCTCTTCATGCTTTACCCTGATTAACTTAATCTCAGGGCAGTTTTTACGAAACCAATGGTCTCTCTTTAAATCGTTAGTGCGATATCTCTTTGATTTGTGAGCATTCTCATCAAATTCGATAACGTAATGACGAGTTATTGTTGAACCATCGGTTGCTGAGCTTTTCTCTATGATGAGCGAATCAACCCGATAAGGGCCAATAACCCTCTCACGCTCGATCTCATAGTACCTTCTTGTTTCGCTCCAGAAACTCGCCAGCAAAGGACTGAGTGCATCAAAGAATTGTCCTGCAAAAGTGCTTTCATGATTGGCAACGGGTAAAGTTACCCCTGCTTTTTCCTCAATAGCAGCGATAAGATGCGTGTTTCGACTACTGTATATGCTGTAAGTCAGTAAGGCGAGAGCATCACCCGCGTCAAGCCAACCGGTTGGTCCAGGGAACCGTCCACTGATTAGCTCGTCAGAGCAGCATTGGAGTATTTCAGGCGGTGCCTTGCATGGGTACGTTGCATCCATTGGCTAAAGCGCTTAGATGCAGGAACTTTATCCCTCAGAAAAGCGACAGAAATCTGCGGGGTCCCAGAGACGATGCGAAAAGCAGAATCGGGAAGTTGCATATTGATAATCTCCAGTTAAATTACTTGCTTTTTACCACTGGGAAACGCTGTTCCAGCCGCTCAAGATTCAATCTGGGGATTTGTTCAATAACGTTCTGCTTTATCGACGCTGCAAAGCTGCCGTAACCTTCATCTACCGATCTGGGTTGATGACCCGTAATGCTGTTTTCAACGTCCTTCGCTCTGTTTTGCATGAACCGATAGTTCGCAATGAAAGCATGTCTAAAGCTGTGGCTTGGTTTAAACCCCTCACGGTTAAAACCGTTGGAGCGTAAGTAGTTACCCCACCACCGCCCAAAATTATAGGAATACTTGAGGTTTTTCGTAGATTTCTCAGTGAATAGTTGCAAATGGCGAGTAGCAACATAATCCAAAAATCCAAGCTCAATAAGGTGTGAGTGCAACGGAATTACCCTTGCATAGCCCGTTTTAGTTGACTGCTCTGTACCCATGCGTATGCAAATGCACCTTATCCCTTCCTCTTCGATGACATCTTCTCTGCGAAGTTGGGCAACTTCCTCAATCCTGGCTCCTGTGTAATACAGCAGAATTGGTATCCAGTAGGCAATTGCTCCATAGGGAGATACCGCCTCACCTCTGAATAGGGGCAAAGAAAAGATCTGAGCAATCTCAACGTTGGTGTATGTTTTAGCATCGCTGCTTTTAGCTATACGCTTACGCTTTTTGAGTAAACGTGCCGGATTTTCTGAGAGTTTCCCATTCTCGACAGCTACACGAAAGATTGAAGACAACTCGTTTAATGCATTTTTGACACGGTCTGCCCCAAGCTTCGGTCCAGGCATTTCTGCCTGTTTCACCAATGGCAATTCACGAGTGGCTTTATCTGGACGGGAAGGTAATTCTTCTAAGAGGTTACGGAAACCTGCTAAATCGCTCACGGTGATCTCTTCAATCGGCTTTTGCCCGACGAATTCAATAAAGCGATTTACAGACGTTGTGTAAGCTTTGATACGTTTCTCTAACCGCAGCGGATCATAGCGACCAACGTAATCTTTGTATTGTTCAAACAGATCTGCAAACGTCAGGCTACGTTGCTTAGGTTCAGGTAGTTTGTCCAACCCAATCTTGCGGGCATACGCTTTTGGGGCGACATTAAGTAAGTAAGCGTTGGTTAATTCGCTACGCCGCTCTGCAAGCCGCCATGCCAAGCGATTACGCCATAATGGTGTGAGAGTAACAGGCGTGTATCTCAGAGCTTCATCCAGCTCTACAGCCAGCAGTTTGCAGATGGAAATATCTCGCTTTTCCTGCCATGACTGCAACTTGAAACAGGGTTTGCGTGCCCTGTCTTCAAGGTATGTGTGGATGAGGTCATTTTCGGGAGAGTGGAACAGGCCGCTTTTACCATCAAGCTCATCTTCAACGATATAACGGCCCCGGATAAGCTCATCCTGCTGCATGGTCTTTGAGGCCCAGACACCAGCTATCAGTTCAATATCGGCTTCAGTCAGAGTCTGCTCAGCAGCAAGCTGCTTTTCCGCCAGCCTGAGCATGAGGTCAATCTGAATAATTTTGGCAGGCGCCCGCTCCCTGGCCTCCTTCACGTCTTTCGTATCAAGGGTTAACTTGATTTCACGTTTACCAAGGATGGTGACCAGGTGCTTAGGTACGGCTTTACGAATGTGGTAAACGCCGAATCTGTTCTTAGTTGGTTGAATCATAATGCCCATCTTGTACCACCTTTCTGTACCACCGGGAAGCGGAGCCGGAAGAGGATTTAGAGAGGTAACTACTGACAAACCAACAAGTTATTGATCCAGAAAGCAAAAACCCCCGCCGAAGCGAGGGTTTCAAATTTTGGTGCCCGAACCCGGAATCGAACCAGGGACACGGGGATTTTCAATCCCCTGCTCTACCGACTGAGCTATTCGGGCAACGGGGCGCATTAAACCAAAGCGGCCCGGCAGCGTCAAACGCTTTTCGCCGAAACTCACTCGATTGACCGCTTTTCCATCAACTCAATGACTGGTTTTGAGCCGCCGCAAAAACCTCACGGCAAGCCGTATAAATTTCACTCAGCGGAGCGAGTTAAGGCTGCATTGTGCCGCGATTTTGCCGATATAGGATGCGAGACCAACACTAATAATAAGGATCGCTATGTTTTCCACCATTACATCAGGCATCGCTTCGCGCCATAGCTGGCAGAAGCGCTCACACTCAGTTGCCACGCTGAGCTCTCTCAACGGCTCCATCGCCATGATTGAGTTCTCTCCCGATGGCACCATTCTCAGCGCCAACGCGCTGTTTCTGGCGCGCATGGGCTACACGCTGGCTGAGATTGAAGGCCAGCACCACAGCCTGTTTTGCACTCCGGAACAGCTGCAGTCGCGGGAGTATCAGGATTTCTGGCTGCGACTGAACCGGGGCGAAAGCTTCAGCAATAAGTTTCTGCGTATGGCAAAAAACAGCCGCCCAATCTGGCTGGAAGCCAATTATGTGCCGGTACAGAACCGTCATGGCCGGGTGATCAAAATCGTCAAACTGGCGACCGACATCACCGGTCATATTAACGATGCGCATGAGCAGCGCGCCATCACCACCGCCATTGAACGGTCAATGGCAGTCATCGCCTTTAACCTTAAAGGTGAAGTGCTGAAAGCCAATGACAACTTCCTGAAAACCATGGGATACCGTCGTGAAGAGGTGGAAGGCATTCATCACAGTCGCTTCTGTTCGCAGGCCCTGCGTGAGAGCCGCGAATACAGTGAATTATGGCAGCATCTGAACCGGGGAGAATTTGTCTCGGGTCAGTTTCCCCGCGTGAATAAACGCGGTGAAACGGTCTGGTTGCGCGCCACCTACAATCCGGTATTTGACGAACAGGGCAGGCTCTACAAGATCGTGAAATTCGCCACCGATGTCACCGCGCAGGTGGAAAAAAACCAGCAGGAGCATGACGCGGCACAGCGGGCTTATCACACTGCGCTGCAAACCGATCAGAGCACAAAGCTGGGGGCGGATGTTATCGCCAGCAGTGTGCAGACCATGAACGCCCTGGCCGGTGAACTGCAGGGGATCTCGGGTGATATCACTGGCCTGAGTGAATCCTCCGATCGTATCGGCGCGATTGTGGAAGGTATCCGCCGGATAGCCGATCAGACTAACCTGCTGGCGCTGAATGCCGCAATCGAAGCCGCGCGTGCCGGAGCTCATGGCCGCAGCTTTGCGGTGGTCGCTAACGAAGTCCGTACGCTGGCGGCGAACATCAATCGCGCCACCAGCGACATTGAAAATCGGGTACAGCAAAACCACCTGCTGGCGAACCGGGCGCTGAAAGGGATTGAATCGAACCTGAAACGCGCCGATCAAGGCGTGCAGCTGGCCCAGGAGGCGGGCGGCGTGATTGCGGAAATCCGTGAAGGCGCAACCGACGTCGTGCGCGCCATCAGTCAGGTGACTAAAACACTTAAAGCCTGACACGTTGAGGGGGCAATCGCCCCCTTTTTACGGTGCAGGCTGAGCAGGTGCTTCGGGTGCTGAAGGAATAAAGATGTGATCCAGAATCGCCCGCATTACGGGTGCCGCAACAATCCCTTCATTACCGCCATTCTCCAGAATCAACGCCACCGCCACTTTCGGGTCATTAAACGGCGCAAAAGCGGTGTAGAAGATATGGTCACGCAGCCGCACCGGGATCATCTTCGCGTTATAAGTCTGGTTCTGGCGCAGGCTGAACACCTGCGATGTCCCACTCTTTGCAGCGATGCCATAAGGTGCCGTATGGAAATATTTATAACCTGTGCCATTTGGCGCGTTAGCCATGCCAAACATCGCGTGTCGAACCAGCGACCAGTAGGGTGAATGCGGATCGCCAATCTGCGCCTCGCGCTGCGCGGGATGGTAGTTCTCAACCAGCGTGCCGCGCTGGGTTTTTTCCAGCAGATGCGGTGCAATGACCCGACCATTATTAATCAGCGCCACCATCGCCTTCACCATCTGAATCGGCGTCGCAACCCAGTAGCCCTGCCCGATACCCACAGACACCGTATCGCCCTGATACCAGGTCTTTTTATGGACCTTCTGCTTCCATTCACGGCTCGGCAGTAAGCCGCTGTACTCTTCATTGAGGTCGATGCCGGTCGACTTGCCATAGCCAAACTGGCTCAGCATGGTGTGAATCCGGTCGATGCCCATCATGAATGCCACCTGATAGAAGAAGGTATCGGCAGACTCTTCAATCGCCCGGGTAACATCCAGCATGCCGTGCCCGCTCTTTTTCCAGTCGCGATAGTGCCGGTCGGTGCCTGGCAGCGTCCAGGTCGGCGCGCCAAAGAACTGCGTTTGTGGCGTAATAACATGGGTCAGCAGCGCCGACATCGCCATATAGGGTTTCACCGTGGAGGCTGGCGGATAAAGGCCCTGCGTGACGCGGTTAATCAGCGGCAGGTCTTTATCCTGCAGCAGCTTTTTGTAGGCCTGATAGCTGATGCCTTTTACAAAGGGGTTGGGGTCGTAACTGGGGCTGGAAACCATCGCCAGCACTGAGCCGTCGTGCGGATCTTCAACCAGCAGCGCCGCACGCTGTCCCGCCAGCAGACTCTCTATATATTGTTGCAGATGCAGGTCCAGCGTCAGCGTCAGGTTTTTACCCGCCACTGGCGGCACCTCTTTCAGCACCCGCACAATGCGGCCGTGGTTATCCACCTCCACTTCCTGATAACCCGGCTTGCCGTGCAGCAGCGATTCGTAATAGCCCTCAATCCCCTGCTTACCAATATTGTGGTCAGCGGCATAGTTTTCGGCGATGCCTTCTGCGTTCAGCCGTTTGTAGTCGCTGTCGTTGATTTTCGACACATAACCGAGCACGTGTGCCAGATCGGCGCCATAGGGATACTGGCGATCCTGATAGGTTTCCAGACTGGCACCGGTAAAGCGAAACTGATTAACTGCAAAGCGCGCGACCTGCTCTTCATTCAGCTCCTCTTTCAGCACCACCGGCTTGTAACGACTGGTCTGTTTCAGGGCACGGCGGAACGTATCAATCTCATCGGGCGTCAGATTAATTAAAGGTGTCAGCGCCCGCAGTGTGGCGTCCATATCGGTGATTTTGTATGGGGTCAGCGTAATGGCGTACCAGCTGACGTTGCGCACCAGCGGAATACCGTTGCGGTCATAAATCAGCCCACGTGTCGGGGCGATGGGGATCATCTTGATGTCGTTCTGGTTGGATCGCGTCTGGTAGTAGCTATGATCGCGCACCTGCAGGCGATAAAGGTTTACGCCAAGAATGGTGAAACAGATACAGACCAGAGCAAAGGCTATTGCGGCACGACGGGCAAACAGCTTCTCTTCAGCATCAAAGTTACGAAAGTTCATCAGGAGGCATATCAGGCGATTAATTTTTATCTGTTATTGCGCACTATGATAAGGCCCGGATGCAGAGGTGCCAGCGCGAAGATGCACAAGCCTCAGCAAAAGTGTGTCATTTGATGTGAATGTTACCGGGACGGCGAGGCGGGAAAATCAGATCCTCCCGCAAAGGAGGATCTGAACAGGGGATCGGATAGCGGGCGGGAACGATTACCCGCCGCGCGGATTAATCACCCAGCAGGACAGACTCCAGCGCAATCTTAATCATGTCGTTGAAGGTGGTCTGACGCTCAGCAGCAGTGGTCTGCTCGCCGGAACGGATGTGGTCGGATACAGTACAGATGGTCAGCGCTTTTGCACCGAACTCAGCGGCCACACCATAGATACCTGCAGCTTCCATCTCTACGCCGAGGATGCCATATTTTTCCATCACGTCGAACATCTGCGGATCCGGGGTGTAGAAGAGATCGGCAGAGAAGATGTTACCCACGCGCGCTTCAACGCCCAGGTTTTTCGCCGCATCAACCGCGTTACGCACCATGTCGAAGTCAGCAATCGCAGCGAAGTCGTGATCTTTAAAACGCATACGGTTTACTTTGGAATCGGTGCAGGCACCCATACCAATCACGATATCACGCAGTTTTACGTCGGCACGTACGGCACCACAGGAGCCCACACGGATGATCTTTTTAACGCCGAAGTCCGTGATCAGCTCTTTGGTGTAGATGGAACAGGAAGGGATACCCATTCCGTGACCCATTACAGAGACTTTGCGGCCTTTGTAGGTGCCGGTGTAGCCCAGCATGCCGCGCACGTTGTTCACTTCAACCGCGTTTTCCAGGAAGGTCTCTGCGATGTGTTTTGCACGCAGCGGATCGCCAGGCATCAGTACGACGTCAGCGAAATCGCCCATTTCAGCATTAATATGTGGGGTTGCCATTGTTTAATCCTTATTAAAGTGCTGATTTACAGCATGTTCTTGCCATAGTCCATCTCGGACAGGCCAAAGTAGTGTGCAATTGTCTGACCAATATCGGCGAACGTTTCACGGTATCCCAGTGAACCCGGCTCCACTTTCGGTCCGTAGATCAGAATCGGAATGTGCTCACGCGTGTGTTCGGTGCCATGCCAGGTCGGGTCACAGCCATGGTCAGCCGTCAGGATCAGAATGTCATCTTCGCCAACCAGCGCCATCAGCTCAGGCAGACGGCGGTCAAACAGCTCCAGACCACCCGCATAACCGGCTACATCGCGACGATGTCCCCAGGTTGAGTCGAAATCAACGAAGTTGGTGAAGACTATCGACTGATCCGGCGCGATTTTCATCTCCTGAATCGTCGCATCAAACAGCGCATCCAGACCGGTCGCTTTGACCTTTTTGGTGATGCCCTGCTCGGCATAGATATCCGCGATTTTACCCACGGAGATCACATGGCCGCCCTTCTCGTCCACCAGCTTTTTCAGCATAGTGGCAGATGGCGGCTCGACGGCCAGGTCGTGACGGTTGCCGGTACGCTCGAACTGACCCGCTTTGTCACCCACAAACGGACGGGCGATAACGCGGCCAATGTTGTAGCCACCTTCAGTCAGCTCTTCACGGGCAATTTCGCACAGCGCATAGAGACGATCCAGACCAAAGGTCTCTTCGTGACAGGCGATCTGGAACACCGAGTCGGCAGAAGTATAGAAAATCGGCTTGCCGGTTTTCATGTGCTCTTCGCCCAGCTGGTCGAGAATCACTGTACCGGAAGAGTGGCAGTTACCGAGATAGCCCGGCAGGTCTGCACGCTCAACCAGCTTGTCCAGCAGGTCCTGCGGGAAGCTGTTCTCTTTGTCGCTGAAGTAGCCCCAGTCAAACAGCACCGGCACGCCAGCGATCTCCCAGTGGCCTGACGGTGTATCTTTACCTGACGAAAGCTCGCTGGCGTACGCGTACGCGCCAGTGATCTTCGCTTCAGGATCCAGGCCTGGCGGGAAGCGGCCGGTAGACAGCTCTGCGGCTTTGCCCAGACCCAGCGCGGTGAGATTAGGCAGATGCAATGGACCTTTACGCCCCTTGTCTGCTTCACCGTTAAAACAGGCTTCGGCGATATGACCTAAGGTATCTGAACCCACGTCACCGAATTTATCGGCATCTTTACTGGAGCCAATTCCAAAGGAATCGAGCACCATAATAAAAGCACGTTTCATGCAAGTCTCCTGCGCTATGGCGCGTGACAAGTCAAAAAAAAGCGATCAGATCAGTATACCCGAATGCATCACGGCTGGCACCGGTTACTGGTCAGTTAGCTGATATCGCTCACACGGCGATAGACAACCGGCGTCTCAGCTGGCGCGGAATCCCCGAGTACCAGTGCGGCTTTAACCGCAGCGGCAGCCTGCTGCCATTTGTCTTCGCTGCTGGCGTGAATCATCGCCAGCGGACGCTGCGCATCGGCACGCTCGCCCAGGGTGATCATCTCACTGAAGCCAACGCTGTAATCGATGCTGTCGCTGGCACGCTGACGTCCGCCGCCCATCGCCACAACCGCCAGGCCCAGCGCACGAGTATCCATGCTGCTGACGATGCCTGGCTGGTCGGCGTAGACCGGTTTACTCAGCATCGCCTGGGGCAGATAAGTGTCATAGCGTTCAATGAAATCAGTCGGTCCCTGCTGGGCAGCCACCATGCGACCAAACACCTCGGCGGCTTTGCCGTTATCCAGCACCGTCATCAGCTTCTGACGTGCTTCGGCATCGCTGGCAGCCAGTTTGCCGGAGATCAGCATTTCACTGCAGAGCGCCAGCGTCACTTCCAGCAGGCGCGGATTGCGCTGCTCGCCGGTGAGGAAACGAACCGCTTCACGCACTTCAAGTGCGTTACCGGCTGAGGAGGCAAGAACCTGATTCATGTCTGTCAGCAGCGCGGTGGTCTGGCAGCCGGCACCATTGGCGACGCCCACAATCGACTGCGCCAGACTCTCTGATGCTTCATAGGTGGGCATAAACGCGCCGGAACCCACTTTGACATCCATCACCAGCGCATCCAGCCCTTCTGCCAGCTTCTTCGCCAGAATCGAAGCGGTGATCAGCGGAATGGAATCGACGGTAGCGGTGATGTCACGCGTGGCGTAGAAGCGCTTGTCCGCCGGTGCCAGCGAGCTGGTCTGGCCGATAATCGCCACACCGACCTGCTTAATGATTTCGCGGAAGCGGTCATCGCTGGGGAAGATATCGAAGCCCGGAATCGCTTCCAGTTTATCCAGCGTGCCGCCAGTATGGCCGAGGCCGCGACCGGAGATCATCGGCACATATCCGCCGCAGGCGGCGACCATCGGACCTAACATCAGCGACGTTACATCGCCGACGCCGCCGGTCGAGTGTTTATCCACCACTGGCCCGTTAAGGTTGAGTGATTTCCAGTTAAGCACCGTACCGGAATCACGCATTGCCATCGTCAGCGCGACCCGTTCTGGCAGCGTCATATCGTGGAAGTAGATGGTCATCGCCAGCGCGGCGATCTGACCTTCCGAGACGGTGTTATCACGCACGCCATTAATGAAGAAGCGAATCTCCTCTTCAGTCAGCGCATGGCCGTCACGTTTTTTGCGAATAATTTCTTGTGGCAGGAACAAGGTAGCCCCCTGGTCAGGGAAAACAGGATGGGGAACAGGCGGTCACCGACCGCCTGAGGGATCAGTAACCCGCTTTGCTGGTGTCGCTGTCGTGACCCAGCGTGTTAAGCAGGCTCGCCAGCAGGCTTGATGCACCAAAGCGGAAATGGCGCGCATCGGCCCAGTCGGCACCCAGCGTATCTTCTGCCATTTGCAGATAGATCGCGGCATCTTCAGCGGTACGTACGCCGCCCGCAGGTTTAAAGCCAACCTGCTTACTGACGCCTTTGTCACGGATCACATTCATCATGATCTGCGCCACTTCTGGCGTAGCGTTAACCGGCACTTTACCGGTGGAGGTTTTGATGAAATCAGCGCCGGCATCAATGGCAATTTCGGAGGCCTGACGGATCAGCGATTCCTGTTTCAGCTCACCGGTTTCGATGATCACTTTCAGCAGCACGTCCGCTTCAGCACAAGCGGTTTTACAGGCTTTCACCAGATCGAAACCGACCTGACTGTTACCGGCGATCAGTGCGCGGTACGGGAACACCACGTCCACTTCATCGGCACCGTAAGCGATAGCGGCGCGGGTTTCGGCCAGTGCAATGTCGATGTCGTCATTGCCGTGTGGGAAGTTGGTCACCGTGGCGATGCGGATCTCCGGGGTGCCCTGCTCGCGCAGCGTTTTACGCGCGATCGGAATAAAGCGCGGATAGATACAGATTGCCGCAGTGTTGCCTGCCGGGGATTTAGCCTGATGACACAGGGCGATCACTTTTGCATCGGTGTCGTCGTCATTCAGGGTGGTCAAATCCATCAGTTTCAGGGCGCGCAGGGCAAGGTGTTTGATATCGGTCATGAGGCTCTCCAAAGGATTGGGGTGCAACCCACCGGCTTGCCGGCGGAATGTTATAATAATAACACTCTGAAGCGGCCTGATATGTGCCAGCAGTCACATTGGAATAAGAAAATGGTGCAATCCTGCCACATGAAACGTGACTGAAATCGCAAATTACACTACCTGAGGACGATTATACGCCAGCAGGTACAATGTTACTATTATCACATTTTAGCGCAAGGGGTCGCGTTCAGGCGAAAGGCGGACAGTCAGTTACGCAGCGCCGGGAAAGCGGGATCGAGCTGAAACAGCTGCTGGCTGTTGTGCCACAGCGCATCGGCAATCTCTTCAGGTGACTCATTGCGCAGGCTGCAGAGCACTTGCCACACCTGACGCGCCCGTTCCGGACGGTTTGGCTGGCCCTGGAAACCCTGCAGCGGCATATCGGGTGCATCGGTTTCCAGCAAAAGCGAAGAGAGCGGCAGTTGCGCCACGGTCTGACGGGTCTTGCTGGCGCGTTCATAGGTAATGGTTCCGCCAACGCCAATCGCATAACCCAGCTTAATAAAGGCCTGTGCCTGTTGCAGGCTGCCAGCGAAACCGTGCACCACACCACGGCGCGGCAGATCGTGACGACGCAGAATCTGTGCCAGCTTGTCATGGGTCCGGCGCGAATGCAGGATCACCGGCAACGCATAACGCTTTGCCAGCTTAAGCTGTGATTCAAGAAAGCGCTGCTGCTTATCAAACTGCGGATCGTCGCGATAGAGATCCAGCCCGATCTCACCGATCGCCACCAGTTTACGCGGCCGCTGTTGCAGTAAGGTTTCCAGCTGATCGAGATGGGCGTCCTGATGATGTTCGATGACAATCGGATGCAGGCCCAGCGCCGCGTACAGCGGCGGATGTGCTGCGGCCAGCGCACAGACCCGTTCAAAACGGCTGGCATCAATTGACGGGATGATGATCTTCTCCACGCCCGCCTCAGCGGCGCGCGCCAGACTGGCGGCGATATCCCCTTCGAACGGTGGAAAGTCGAAGTGACAGTGCGTGTCAATAAACCTCATGCCAGCGATCCTTTGTCGTAATCCGCATCATTGTCCGCCAGCGGAGGTGTAATGATCAACCGGGTATCGGGCGCATTGGCGACCGGCGCAGGCGGCGTAACGACCCGCGCTGAGACCATCGGTTCTGCATCACTCAGCCACTGGCCCAGCGTAGCGAGGAAATAGCGACCACAGCGCCGTCCCAGATGGTAATCCTGATTCAGTGCCGCGATGCTGCTGCCCAGCGCACTGCTGGCCAGTACGTGGGGCGGGAAAATTTCAATGATGCGCAAATCATCGGGGGGATTCTCAATAAACTGCTGAATTTCCCGATAGCTCTGCTCATGCTTATTCAGGACGTTAATCATCGGCTGCAGCGCACCGGTGCTGAGCCAGCGCTCCATGCGCTTAAACCATTTCGGGGTATAGAACATCTGCGACGGCACGGTGCGGATCACCACAATCGTATCGGCCCCGCGTCGCGCAGCTTCACGCACCGGAATGGCATCGCTGATGCCGCCATCGTGATAACTGATCCCTTCCAGATTGACGCCCAGCCGGTAAAAACCGGGAATGGCGCTGGAGGCTTTAATCAGATCCAGCCAGTTATCCGCGGTAGGATTGAAATAACCGGGCGTATAGTCATCGCTGCGGCAGGCGCACATATAGAACTCGCGGCCGCTGGAGAACAACGGTTCCGCACTGCTCATCGCCAGCGGGAATTCACTGCGGGTGATATCGATCAGCCAGTCGAGATCGATCAGATTGCCCCCACGCACAAAGCGCAGCGGATCAAAAAAGAGTTTACTGGTTGTGTAGCGGGTAATGACACGACGGGCATAGCCATGCTGGCCACAGACAACCGCTGAGAGATTTTGCGCACCGGCAGAGGTGCCAAGCATCAGATGAAAGGGATTAAATCGGGCGCGCTGGAATTCGTCTAAAACGCCTGCGGTGAAAATGCCGCGCTGACCGCCGCCTTCACACACCAACGCAATTTTCTGAGATTTAAAGGGTGTCAGGGCCAGAGGTTCAATGGCGCCGAGTGTAACAGGAATGCGTATACCCACTGTGCGAACCTCAAAAAGGGTTCCGGGTATGCTGGAGGATCGATCCGTTTATGACGGCAGCATGCCGGAGAACCAGTCAACTATTCCTTTAACCGGCAGGCCAGCGGTGCTGGCTTACCTTGCAGCGATGTGAAAGTGTCCCTCTCTTCACGTCAGTCGCTACAGATGACTGGTCTCCGCTCTATGCTTTGCGTTGCATTAGACTGCAGAACTCATCGGCTAAAGCTTTTTACGGCCGGTAAACAGGCTGATGAGGAACAGGATAATACCAACGACGAAGACAACTTTAGCTGCCCATGCTGCTGTGCCCGCTAAACCGCCAAAACCTAATGCTGCAGCGATCAGTGCGATCACCAGAAAAATAATGCCCCAACGAAACATAAGCCTCTCCTTACCCTATTTAAAAATCGAACTGCTTAGTTTATCCCCGGATGGGTATCTTTTATTCGTGTGGCCACCTGAGCGGCCACACGTTAGCTATTAAGATTTAACCGTCAGGTCATTCTTAACGCTTTTCACGCCTTCAATGGCTTTAGCGATGCTTTCTGCACGATCTGACTGTGCCTGATTAGCAACATGCCCTGAAAGCTGAACAACACCGTCGGTAGTTTCAACTTTTACGTTGCGCGACGGAACAATGTCATCTGCTAATAGCTTAGCTTTAATTTCGCTGGTCGTTGCGGCATCACCGGCATAACCTTTCACTGAAGATGATTTGCTGTCTCTGACGTGTAGTTTGTCGCTGACGGATTTAACACCTTCGATTTTCTGCACCACAGCGACCGCTTTTTCAGCCTGGTCCTGTGAGGTGACGAAACCGCTTAAGGTCACGACGCCGCTATGCGTTTTTACCGAGATATCCGTGCTTTTAATTGCGTCGTCATCTACCAGCGCTGCTTTAGCTTTGGCAGTGATGCCGCTGTCATCCATATAACCATCGACTTTTTTCATAGAACTATCGATTTTCGAACCCGCGCTGTCGGCTGTCTGTGACGCTTTCTGCGACATTGATTCGTCAGCCAGTGCGCTGCCGCTGATCAGTGCTGAGCCAATCATGGCGGCCATCAGGGTTTTAGCAATCTTAGTCTTGTTCATCGATATCTTCCTTCTATCAGTTAACTCACCCAAAACTGTGGGCGAAACAGAGGCAACAAAGGCCGCTGCGTAACAGGACGTAAGGACAAGAGAAGTCTCTTCCGCCGTCCGATAGAGTAATCATAGACGGCATTTTGCAATTTGCCTGGCTAACTGGTTGATCACACGTCAAAACAGAAGAAAAACAGGGTTTTTAGGAGGAGTCTGGAAGGGTGAAAACAGGGCCATTCCCTGCTGGAATGGCCCGGAAACAGGCGATTAGTGCTCGCGCGTTTTGCGGAAACGGACGTCAGGATAACGTTCCTGAGTAATATTAAGATTAACCATGGTTGGTGCGATATAAGTCAAATTATCACCGCCATCAAGCGCCAGGTTAACTTCATTCTTACGCTGGAAATCATCAAACTTTTTAGCATCGTCGCATTCAACCCAGCGCGCCGTTGAGACGTTAATCGCTTCGTAAATGGCTTCAACGTTATATTCGCTTTTCAGACGTGCCACTACCACATCGAACTGCAGTACCCCGACCGCGCCAACGATCAGATCGTTGTTATGCACCGGACGGAAGACCTGCACGGCACCCTCTTCCGACAGCTGAACCAGCCCTTTCAGCAGCTGTTTCTGCTTCAGTGGATCGCGCAGACGAATACGACGGAACAGTTCTGGCGCGAAGTTCGGAATACCGGTGAACTTCATGTTCTCACCCTGCGTGAAGGTGTCGCCAATCTGAATCGTGCCATGGTTGTGCAGACCAATGATATCGCCGGGATAGGCTTCCTCAACGTGTGAACGGTCGCCCGCCATAAAGGTCAGGGCGTCTGAGATCACCACATCTTTGCCGGTACGCACCTGACGCAGCTTCATCCCTTTTTCATATTTACCGGAGACCACACGCATAAAGGCCACACGGTCGCGGTGTTTCGGGTCCATATTGGCCTGGATCTTAAACACGAAGCCGCTGAACTTCTCTTCTTTCGCTTCTACCGTGCGGGTGTCGGTGTCACGCGGCATAGGACGTGGCGCCCACTCAACCAGTCCGTCCAGCATATGGTCAACGCCAAAGTTACCCAGCGCGGTGCCGAAGAAGACAGGTGAGAGTTTGCCGCTCAGGAAAGCTTCCTGCTCAAATTCGTGCGAGGCGCCCTGCACCAGCTCCAGCTCTTCACGCAGCTGTGCGGCCAGCTCTTCACCGACGGCAGTGTCGAGATCCGGATTATCCAGCCCCTTCACGATGCGGACATCCTGAATGGTGTGGCCTTTACCGGTCTGGTAGAGATAGGTCTCATCTTTGTAGAGGTGATAAACCCCTTTGAACAGCTTGCCGCAGCCGATAGGCCAGGTGATCGGTGCGCAGGCAATTTTCAGCTCGCTTTCCACCTCATCCAGCACTTCCATTGGATCGCGGATATCACGGTCAAGTTTGTTCATAAAGGTCAGGATCGGCGTATCGCGCAGACGGGTGACTTCCATCAGCTTACGGGTACGATCCTCGACGCCTTTCGCGGCATCAATCACCATCAGACAGCAGTCAACGGCGGTCAGCGTACGATAGGTATCTTCCGAGAAGTCTTCGTGACCTGGGGTATCCAGCAGGTTTACCAGGCTATCACGGTAAGGGAACTGCATCACCGAGGTGGTAATGGAGATACCACGCTGTTTCTCCATCTCCATCCAGTCCGACTTGGCGTGCTGGTTAGAGCCACGGCCTTTTACGGTACCGGCGGTCTGGATAGCCTGTCCGAACAGCAACACTTTTTCGGTAATGGTGGTTTTACCGGCATCCGGGTGCGAAATGATCGCGAAGGTGCGGCGGCGTGCCACCTCTTCTAAAAAGGGATTAGACATGGAATTCTTCTCAATAGGCAGCGCAACGTACTGGCGCTGCTGATAAATCACGGTGGCCGGCAGAACCTTACCGGCGGGTAAACGGTGCCAAAAACGATCTTTTATCGTTGGCGGGTCAGCGCGACGTTACATTGGCGTGAAGTCCGGTTACCTGGTCAGCTTTAAGGCGGCATAGCATACAATATTTTGCGCGCGGCGGCGAACAGCGGCGGAGGAAATTGTTGCCTGCCTGCGTGCAAAGGTCAAAACAGATGACAACCCGGCACACACTGTGCAGGATAAGGTTTTTCATTTTCAGGGAATCCCCCATGAGCGCCAAACCGGTCCCCCTCGAGGGCCGTATTCGACAATACTGGGATGAGCTTTCCCTTCACGAACAACGGCTGGCGGAGGTGCTGCTCGCGGCTCCCGGCCAGCTGGCGATGAATACAGCCACAGAACTGGCGCAGAGCGCAGGCGTCTCCAAAGCCACCGCTACCCGTTTTTTTCGTCATCTCGGCTATGAAAGCTACGAGGCGGCGCGTCGTCAGGCGCGCGAGATGCAGAACAGCGGATCGCCGCTTTATCTGCACTCCGGCGTCAGCGCTTCCCCACTCGACAGCCTGATGCAGCAGCATCTTGAAAAAGAGATTGCCAATCTGGTCAATACCTTCCGCTCGCTGGATGGGGAAACACTACAGGCGTGCGTTGAGGCGATAGCCCAGGCGCGCCGCGTCGTGGTGCTGGGCTGGCGTCACAGTCAGACTATTGCTGCCCTGATTTATCGCAATCTGCTGCACGTTCATCCCAGCGTTACGCTACTACCACGCGCGGGCGATTCTCTGGCCGAACAGCTTGCGACGCTCGGCCCGCAGGATATGGCAATCTGCGTCGGTCTCCGCCGCCGTATGCCCGCGCTGGATACGGCAATGGCAGCACTCAGCGTGCAGCAGGTTCCCATGCTCTATCTCTCCGATGCGCTGGCGGGAAAACCTGCACGCCACGCGCGCTGGACACTGCGCTGCCATACCGATAGCACTCTGATTTTCGACAGCACGGTGGCGCTCTCCGGCGTCTGTAATCTGCTTTGCTCGCTGGTAGCACGCCATTCAGGTAAGGCCGGTAGCGAACGCCTTGCCGCAATTGAGGTGTTGCACCAGCAACTCGACGAGCTGGAATAGTGCGCTACGCTGACGCATTTTTGTTCATCTGACGCCCTGTAAAGGTGCGCCGCTGTCCGGCGTGCCAGCCCTCTTAACCTCCTCACAGAAACAAAAGAAAAATAAATATCATTATATGAAACTCATGTTTCTCACTGATTCTGTTTACAAAAGCAGGTAGCGCATCAGCCATCTGCTTCATCACTGTTACAACGTGGCACAAAAACTGCTCAGGTACAGGTGACCTTCACCCATACCAGGGACCACCATAATGAAAAAAATTGCACTGCTCATCGCCGCACTGCTTGCCGTCAGTGCGGCGCAGGCTGATACGCTAACGGACATTAAAAGTGCCGGCAAAATCACGGTCGGCATCGACCCGACCTTCCCGCCCTATGAATACACCAGTGATAATGGCGAGGTCACCGGTTACAGCGTGGCCATCATGCGATCGTTTGCCGACGATCTCGGCGTGAAACTGGTGTTTCAGAAAACCGCCTTCAGCGGCATTCTTCCCGGTCTGATCTCAGGATCTTTTAACGCGGAAGGATCATCACTCAACGTCACCGCAGAGCGCGCGAAGAAAGTGCTGTTTACCGTGCCCTACAGCAAAACCGTTAACGGTGTCCTGATGCGTAAAAGCGACGCCGAAAAGATCAGCAAATCCGGACTCTCTCCTGAGCGCCTGTCAGGACTGCGTGGCGCAGTGAAGAGCGCCAGCGTGCCGGAGCAGTTGCTGAAAAGCTTCAATGAGGCGCTGAAGAAAGCGGGTAAACCGCCCATTATCATCATCAGTGTCGATACCCTGGATCAAACCGTCAGTACGCTGATGACAAAACGCGCTGACTTTGTGCTGGATGATATTGCGGTGCTGGCACCGATCGTGAAGAAGTATCCCGACAAATTAGTACAGGCCGGAGAAGTAGGCCCTTCGCAGTGGATGGCCTGGGCCACGCGTAAAGAGGATCTCAGCCTGAACAAGGCAATCAGTGATCATATTCTGGCCATGCAGCAGAGCGGTAAACTTGCCGCACTGCAGAAGCACTATCTCGGCACCACTTTTACCGTGCCCGCCACCAACTTCATTCCCGCGGAGTAAGCGATGAGCCCTCTCTCTTTCACCATACCCGCCGGGCACGGCCGCACTTTTCTGGTTCGTAAAGGCCAGCTGATTATCATCATCGACAGCGAGGGCCAGCAGGCTGCCGATTTCGTTGCAGTGAATGCAGCGAATCATGATGAGAAACTCTCGCCGGTGCATACCCGCCAGCATCTTCGCTCGCTTTTCTTCAGACCGGGGGATTCACTCTGGTCCAGCGAAAATCGGCCGCTGCTGCGCATCGTCTCCGACACCATTGGTATTCACGATGCCAACGTCCCAGCCTGCGATCGCACCCGTTTTAGTGTCGATTTCGGTGTGGAAGGCCATCGCAACTGCGTCGATAACCTGCTGGAAGGGATGAAGGCGCACGGCATCACCTATTACGCATTGCCGGAACCCTTCAACCTGTTTCAGAACGGCCCGGTGACGGCCGATGGCCGCATGGAAGTTACCGATCCCCACAGTCAGGCCGGTGACAGGATCGTCTTCGAGGCGCTGTGCGATCTCATTTGCGCCGTCTCATCATGTCCTCAGGACATCATTCCCGGTAATGGCCTGCAGGTCACGCCGATCGCCATTGAGATCCATGACAGCGAACCTGCGGAGGTCACCCATGCTGCTTATGCGTGAAGGTTTTACAGAAGATGGACCGCGTTCGGTTGCCGCCCCGCTCACCGTCGCGGCGGGCAGTGTGGGTTCGATTCAGGTTCTGCGGGGCCAGCTGCTGCGCATCAGCGCGCTGGCACCGGGTGCTGTGGCATCGCTGTTCGGGTTCAGCCTTGTGGATCCGGCGGTATGGCTCTCTGTTCATCACACCCGCGTATTCAGCAACAGTTATCTGCTCGGCTCCGGCATGCGCCTGGTAAACAATCGCCGCCGCCCGATGATGGTGCTGGGCAAAGATAGCGTAAAGCGCCATGACCTGCTGCTGCCCGCCTCAACGCGCGACTTCCTGGCCTCGCGGGGGTATCAGGATGAGGGGTGTGTGGAGGCAGTCAGTCGCGAGCTGTCGCGTCTCGGCATCCGGGCACCGAAGCTGCCAGACCCCATCAATCTCTTCATGCACGTCAGACTAACGCAGGCGGGAGAGATACTGCCCGAACCCAACCTGACCCGGGCTGGCGACGCGATTACCTGCCGCGTCACCATGGATATGCAGTTTGTCGTTTCTGCCTGCAATACCGGTATTGAGGGTAATGACCAGCCTGCGCCGCTTCGCCTTGCCGTTGCGGAAAATCTTTTCGATTTTAACGAGGATTAGTGGGTGATGGGGCTGAATGAACAGGTGGTCAGCGCTCTGCCCGAACTGGGACATGGTCTGCTGATGACGCTCTCACTCACGCTGCTGGCGGCGCTGCTTAGCCTTGTGATGGGCCAGCTTGGCTGTTTTCTTCAGCTGCGCCGCTTCTGGTTGTGGCGCTGCGCAGGCCGCCTCTATATCAGCCTGATGCGCGGCACTCCCGCCATCGTGCAGCTGTTTGTGGTCTTTTTCACCCTGCCACGTCTTGGTCTTGGTGGACATCCCATGCTGGCGGCGGTGATCGCCATTGGATTCAATAGTGGCGCTTACGTGGCTGAGATTCTGCGCGTGAATCAGAGCCTGGTGACGCGCGGTCAGCGCGAAGCGGCACGCACACTGGGACTGAGCCGGTGGCTGACCTGGTGGTATGTAATCAACCCGCAGGTCGTGCGATCGAGCCTGCCGATGCTGGTGAGCGAATTTACTATTCTGCTCAAGACCACGCCACTGGCGTCGGTGGTGGCGCTTACCGAACTGACCTACGCCGGACAGATTGTGATCGCACGTACCTATGAGGCAACCCAGGTATTACTGCTGGTCGCGGCGGGCTATCTGTTAATCGCGCTGCCGCTGATGCGCATTGCCCGCCGGCTGGAACTCAGAGGGAAACGCCTATGATGGACTGGCAGGCGATTCTTACAGCACTGCCCTCACTTGGCGAGGGGATGGCGGTGACGCTGCAACTCTGCGCCGTCGCTGCATTATGCTCGTTATTGTGGGGCATCATTATGGCGATCGGTATGCTGCGCGCTCCCCATTTCTGGCGAAAGCTGTTGCGTTTATACAGTGCGCTAACCCAGGCGCTGCCGTTGCTGGTGGTGATCTATCTGCTCTATTTCGTGTTGCCAGACTATAACATCACCCTCAGCTCGCCGCAGGCAGGCGTGCTGGCGCTGACGCTCTACTACGCCCCTTACGTTGCCCAGGTTATACGCAGTGCGATTGAGACGCTGCCGCGCGGTCAGTGGGAGGCGTGTCGCGTGCTCGGGCTGAGCCGGATGGAGCAACTGCGTGATGTGGCACTTCCGCAGACGCTGCCACAGATGCTCTCCCCGCTGGTCGGGTTGCTCATCGGTCTGATCAAGGATTCCGCGCTGCTCTCCATCGTCTCAGTACAGGAGTTTATGTACGCAGCTAAGGAAGCGATCTCCGAGACCTATGCTCCGCTGGAGATCTACCTCACCGTAGCGCTCAGCTACTGGACACTCAATAGCCTGCTCGACGGGCTGATCCGCCGCATTGAATTTCGCATGACGCGCTACCGGCGCACCTTGCCACATTAGTCAGGAGAATCTTATGTCAGCTGAATATCCGCAGCGCGATACGCTGCTTATTCCCGCGCGTTACGGTAAAGCCGTTTTACTGCGCAAAGGCGAAGCGGTGCAGGTCATTAATCTGCACGGCACACAGGTCGTGGATTGCTGGGCGTATAACGCAAACGACCTGACTGAATATATGTCGATGGAGGCGACACGCGTCTGGAACCAACGCCTCAATCCTCACGTTGGTGACAGTTTTATCACCAGCCAGCGCCATCCTATCCTGACGCTGGTTGCGGATACCTCGCCGGGCGTACACGACACCTTTATGGCAGCATGCGATGCACGCCGTTATGAGCTTCTGGGGTGTACCGAACCGCACCGAAACTGCCATGACAATCTGTTTGAGAGTATGGCGGCGCTGGGCGTAAAGCTGCCGCACGGCAATCTGGCGTCGTTTAATATCTTCATGAATATTCAGGTGCAGCCAGACGGCATGACGCTAAAAACGCTGCCGGTTGTGACGCGTCCGGGAGACTACATCATCCTTCGCGCCGAGATGGATTGCTATGTCGCCTTTTCCGCCTGCCCGCAGGATATCGTCAGCATTCAGGGGGCGGGCGACAATACCCCACGTGATGCGGAACTGCGTATTCTCACAGGAGGATTTCCGCAACCCCAACTGGCCGGACCGTGGGTGCCAGCCTGACAGAATGATGTTGCCCGCCGCAAGGAGACGGGCAACGTTAATCTCTATCCCAGCACCTTTCTGACACAGGCTTTAAAGATCTGCACGCCAATTTCCAGTGAGCTGAGATCAAAACGCATATCAGGATGATGCAGTCCTGGCGTCAGGTTGGTACCCAGCCCCCAGAAGCCCGCTTTCACACCCGGACGCTTCACCGGATAGTAGAAAAAGTCCTCGCTGCCCGGCGTGGTGCGGGTCGACAATGCGCCCTCTTCGCCCAGCACCTCGACGATGGCGGCGCGGATCACCGCCGTCGCCTCATCATCAATCTCGGCGGCGGGCATCTCTTTCAGCACGCGGACCTCCGCGGTGGCACCCAGTGCCGCCACGCTGTGAGTGATGGCACGCGTAACCTGCTCTTTCAGCAGCGTCATCGGCCCGTTCTCCTGCGAACGCAGATCCCAGACTACGCGCGCTTCATCCGGCACCGAGTTGGTGACACCCGCATCGCACAGGAAGCGAGTCGCTTTGACGCTCCAGGTCAGGCCGGGCGAAAGATGGATAGCGTTAACCGCCTGCACTGCCTGTACGGCCGCATCCAGCGCATTCACACCCAGATGCGGACGCGCCGCATGGGCGGGCTGGCCTTTGATGGTGGCTTCGAGCGTGCTGCAGGCGGAGTACAGTACCGCAGGCACCGCCTGGCCGACGACACACTCCTCCAGCGGACGCAGGTGGAAGCCAAGAATCATCTCCACATCATCCAGAGCGCCACCTTCGATCATTGCCAGCGCCCCGGCACCCAGCTCCTCGGCGGGCTGGAACAGGATCTTCAGCCGGCCACGTTTCACCGTGCCCTCCTGCAGCAGCGCCGTCGCCGCCGTCAGCACGACCGATGAGTGGCCGTCGTGACCGCAGGTGTGGCGCGCGCACGGCACGCCATCAATGATGTGGCCCAGTGCATCCATATCTGCGCGCAGTGCCAGCACCGGCCCCGGAACACCACTGTCGATCTCCGCCACAATACCAGTGGTGTTATTGATGTTACGCGTTACCTTCAGGCCCGCTTTCTCCAGCTGGTCCGCGATATAAGCCGAGGTTTTCACCTCCTGAAAACCCAGCTCCGGAATTTCATGCAAATAGTGGTAATGCTCTAAAACCTCAGACACAGCGTTACTCCTGAATAAACAGACGCATAACAGACATTGCGATCAGCGCGTTAATGATGCTCACCAGCATCAGCAGCGGCCAGTATTTTTTGGGCACATCAGCCACGCCCAGCAGCCGCCCCATATATTGCAGCTGCGATCCCATCAGGAAAATCGCCGGGGCCAGAATCGTAATATCCGCACCGGTCAGCAGTCCTTTGGTCAGCAGGCTGACCGCGACACCCGTGCCTGCCGACGACGAGAGCCACGCGGTGAGCAGCACAGTAATCGCCTCACCCGGCAGACCAAACAGCCCCATCACCGGCGCAAAAACATGCCCGAGAAACTGCATGATGCCGAGCAGATTCAGCACCTCAGCCAGCACATACGCCATCACCACATTCGGCATGAGATTATGAATGGCGATGTGAAAGCCTTTACGCGCGCCGGTTACAAACACATCAAAGGGATTACTGCTGGTTGCGATTTTATTTTCCATCAGCGAAATCCTTCTTATAAACACTGTTTAACACAGCGCGCGTTATCGCCGCACCGACAAATTTAAGAACAAACATTAATAACAGCGGAATAATAATCGGCAGGGTCATGGAGGCGAACAGCGCTGAACCGATGGCGAAGTAATTATTGATTAACCCGGCACCGGAATATTGCCAGGCACTCATGACGACCACCTCTTTTTTGCTGATCTGCTTTTGATCAGCCATCTCTTTGGTTAATGCCGCGCCCGCATCTGTGCTTTGCAGGTCGGTGATTAACGCCAGACCGCAATGGCCAGGTAATCCCATCAGCGGTTTAAGCAAAGGTGTCAGCAACCGGTGCGCTGCGCGAATCGCGCCATAGTGGGTGAAGATTTCCAGCACGCCCAGCGCCAGCATCACCGTGGGCGTCAGCGACAGCGCAAACAGGAAACCCGCTTTGGCGCTGAGTCCGCCTGCGCCCAGAAAGGTGTTACTGGCGGGATCTTTCATGGTACCAAAGCTGCCGCCCAGGGTGGTGAAGTCGAACGCACCCAACCATGAAAGGCCCTCGACGTGATAAAACAGCCCTGAAAAAAACAGAATGGCAAAAATTAACGACACATAACTGCCTTTGGTCGCCGTCATTTTCACCGGATTAACCACACTCTCGTCTGACATTTCTTTCTCCTGATAACTGCCTTGCCGAAAATTCCCTGGCATTGCAAATTTCAACGTTGGGAAGTGAGTTTCAAGCAGGATTTATGCCAGAGCAGTTGTGAATATGATTATTAGTGTCTCGTCTGTCGCGATGGGACGTTTTATTCATGCCGGCTATATACTTTTATTCAGAATAACGTTGTTATACCGCAACGTTATATTTTCGGGTCGTCATCAGAATGCGGTTATTTGACCTGTTGCTGCAGCGCCTGCACCAGCATGAACACCCCCGGTCGCACTATCATGGTGCTGATTACCCTGAATTAATTGGCCAGCAAAGTATGATGCAGGATGAGAATTGGTCGCATTCAATTTCCGAAATAATTCTATTTAAATCAATCAGATAAAATAGCTTATTTTGCCGAAAAGGCTTCACATTACGCACATGTTTGATGCATAATTCACCGACTTTACATCTGTATTTAACATCTTCTTAAAAGGACTCGGCCATGCTGACTGCTGAAATGACTGGGCGTTTAAACGACCAGCTGAACCTGGAATTTTTCTCTGCCAATCTTTATCTGCAAATGAGCGCCTGGTGCAGCGACAAAGGCTTTGAGGGTGCCGCTTCCTTCCTGAAGATGCATTCACGCGAAGAGATGCAGCACATGCAGCGTCTGTTTGACTACCTGAGCGATACCGGCGGCATGCCGGTGCTGGGTACCATTGCCGCACCACCCGTCGCCTTTACCTCGCTGAATGAAATTCTGCAGCAGGCGCTGGAGCATGAGCAGCTGATCACCAGCAAAATCAATGAGCTGGCCCACGCTGCTATGACTTCACAGGACTACTCTACTTTCAATTTCCTGCAGTGGTATGTGGCTGAGCAGCACGAAGAAGAGAAGCTGTTCAAAACTGTGCTGGATAAACTGGCGCTGGTCAGCAACAGCGGCAACGGTCTGTTCCTGGTCGATAAAGATCTGGGCCGCATGAGCACCGAGAATCACGCAGAATAATGTTTATCGGCCCCTTTTCGGGGCCGATCTTATTTCCGTCTTGCTGACACTACTGCACCGCTATTCCAGCCGATAACTTGCCGCTTTCTCGCCATTCACACACAGCTCACGATGTTCGCCTTCAGGCAATAACAGCGCGATCTCGCGCCAGGCGGGCTGGTAATCGCCACGTTTTTCCACCGTCAGGTCGATTCGGCTAGCGCTGCTGCACAATGTCCAGCTCAGCCACAGTGCATTGCCCTGCTGCCAGCCATGGCTCTCGCCATCATCATCAAACATTTCGCCCTGAGTCGTTATGCCTTCTGGTGCTGGCCACAGTTGCCACTGCCGTACCGTGTCGCGGCGGGCATCCGTCGTGGTTTCACACTCGCCCAGTGGGATGATCGCACCAGCCCGCACCAGCAATGGCAGCCGATCCAGCGGTGCATCCAGCGTGATGGTTTCGCCGCCCGCAAACGCTTTACCGCTGTGCCAGTCATACCAGCCCCCACGGTTACGCGGCAAATAGACATCGCGGCTGCGCGCACCCTGCTCTACGACGCTGGCAACCAGCAGATCGCGACCCAGCATAAAGTCATCACACTCCTGATAAGTCTGCGGGTCCTGTTCATGATCGAGGAAGGTCGGGCGCAGCATTGGCTCATCTTCTTCGCTGGCCTGCCACGCCAGATTGTAAAGGTAAGGCATCAGCCGATAGCGCAGGCGGACCGCCTCGCGGATCATCGGTGTCACTTCCGGATACATCCACGGCTCGTTCACCGTGTGATCGTCATTCCATGAATGGATGGTAAAACGCGGATGCATCACGCCATTCTGAACCCAGCGCACAAACAGCTCGGCATCAGGCTTATCGCCAGAGAAGCCGCCGACATCGTGTCCGACGTTAAACAGCCCGGACAGGCTCATGCCCAGCCCCATGCGGATGTTGTAGCGCAAAGTCTGCCAGCTGGTGCGATTATCGCCGCTCCAGGTCTGCACATAGCGTTGCATTCCGGCACAGCCGGAACGGGAGATCAGATAAGGGCGTTTGTCTGGCGCAAACTGCTGCTGGGCTTCCATCGAGGCGCGCATCATCAGCAGCGGCATTACCGGACGGATATGCTTGATAGCAATCGGCTGACCGAAACCGTGACAACGCGCTTCGCCATCCCATACCTCATATTCGTTGTTGTCGTTCCAGGTGGAATCGATGCCCTTTTCCAGCAGCTGTTGAGTCACATTCTCCTGCCACCAGCGCACCGCCTGCGGATGGGTGAAATCAAGGTGCGATCCCTCGTCATCCCAGAACACCGATCGCTCCGGGCGATCCTGCTCAGAGTCACGAATAAACAGCCCCTGTGATGCGACTTCCTGATAGCGAGGATGATCCTGCAGCAGACAGGGCTTGATGTTGGCCGCCAGCTTCATGCCGGCACGATGAAACGCGTCGCTCAGCGCATTGGGATTCGGGACTTTGTCGTAGTTCCAGTTGAAGACGTAGCGCTTGTTATTAATCGAGGTGTAACCGGATGAGAGCTGGAACGAGTCGCAGGGAATCTCATGCTCGCGACACAGACGGATAAAGGATTGCAGCTGCTGCTGTGCGTCCGGCGCGTCGGTGTAATGCATGGTTGAACCGCTGTAACCCAGGCTCCACTTCGGCTGAAACAGCGTGCGTCCGGTCAGGCGTACAAAAGCTTTGGTCACGTCGAGCAGCGTCGGGCCGAGCATCATGTAGTAATCGAGATCGCCCGCCTCGGCGCGGTAACGGCGATAAGGCAGATGGTAGTTATCCAGCTCATTCCCCAGATCGAGCCAGCTGCTGCTGAGATTGTCGTAAAACAGGCCGAAGCTGACGCCATCGCGCTGCGTCAGGGTAAACGGAATATGTTTGTAGAGCGGATCGGTACTGGCGGCGTTGTAGCCCATGGCGTCGAGATTACGCATCTCAAAGCGACGGTTAACGCGGTTCAGGTCGCCACTCTTCTCACCCAGACCATACACCCGATCCTGCGGCTGACGACGCTGATAGTGCTCGACCCCGTCGCCGTGTGCATTCAGCAGATAAGCGCCGGTGTGCCGATCGGCTGTCAGGGGCTGCCAGCTCGCGCCGTCAAACTGCTCCCAGCTCAGGCAGAGCGGCTGATGCACGGTGACGCGCAACTGTTGCGTGCTGAGACGCAGTTGCTGCGCATCGTGCTCCACCTGAAACGTCGGTAATGTAAAACCATCCAACGCCTCGCGGTCACGTCCTTCCCAGGGCACATCCTGACCGGGCGCAATACTCCAGGTGCGGTTCAGCGCCAGCTCACCGTCGCGTTTCAGCAGCACACGCATCAGCTTCTCTTCCAGCACATAAAGCCGCAGGAAATGACGATCGTCGACCTTGAGCTCAACAAAATGATCGGCCTGCTGATGCAGCGTCCAGTTCTTCAGGGTTTTCATCGCGATATCCTTATGGGTTAGCAGGGCGCTGGCGGCGTTCGGCGATCAGCATCACCAGGAAAACGGCACCAATCAGGTCAAAGAAGCCCATCGCCACAAACAGCGGATTAAAGCCGATGGTATCGGCGGTGACACCGATAATCAGCGAGAAGATAAAACTGGCGATCCAGGCGCAGGAGCCGCGCATGCCGTTGACAGTGGCCATCTGGCGGCGATCAAAACGCTCGACCACCAGCGCACTCAGCATGCAGGAGATCACCTGATGGCCAAAGCCACCAACGGAAATCAGGGCAATGGCCAGCCAGGGATCTTTCACCAGCGTCATCAGCGCCAGCGAGACCATCAGCAGGGCGCCGGTCACCGAACTGGCGACGATCGAGTTGACGCGGGTCATGCCAAACCAGCGCACATAGATTTTGGTCAGATAACCGCTGGCGACGCTGCCGAGGTCGGCAGCCAGGAATGGCAGCCAGGCGAACATCACGATCTGCTTGAGATCCATGCCGCGCTCATTGGCCAGATAGAGTGGCACCCAGAAGCTCAGCACCGCCCAGGCCGGTTCGGCCAGAAATGCAGGAATCGCGATGCCGTAGAATTTCTTCTCTTTACCAATCACTTTCAGCGCGGTGAAAAACGGCAGTTTTTCACCGATGGCTTCATTATCCTGATTAATAAAGGCACGCTCTTCATCAGAGAGACGAGGATGGCTCTCCGGCGAGTGATAGCCCCACCACCAGAGTCCCACCCACAGCAGGCCCAGGCCGCCGGTCAGCAGAAACGCGCCCTGCCAGCCAAAAGTAATATGCGCGACATAGATAATCGGGGGAGCCAGCATGGCACCAATCGAAAAGCCGACGCCCGCCCAGCCCGCCGCAACCGGACGCTCCTTTTTGGGAAACCAGTCACCAATCGCTTTGGCATTAGCCGGTGTGGCCGCCGCTTCCGACGCACCCATGACGAAACGCAGCAGCGCCAGATGCAGCCAGCTTCCCGCACCGGCGTGCAGCAGACAGGTCACCGACCAGATAAGCGCACAAATCAGGAACCCCATCTTCAGTCCGATCACATCGATCAGCCAGCCGCAAACAGGCTGAAACAGGGTGTAAGCCAGCTGAAACGCAGCGACCACCCAGGAGTACTGCTCGGTACTCATATGCAGACTGTTTTTCAGTTCCGGTGCCAGAATGCCGAGCGAGTTGCGGGTGATGTAGTTGACGGTCACACCCAGCAGGAACATTCCCAGCATCCACCAGCGTAAATTTTTAATCACGCGCGCCGTGCGTGACGCACTGATGGGTTTCGTTGTTGATTCGAGGCTCATTGTGCCACTCCTGATTACCATTGATGACGCACACCGCCAGCTGGCGTACCGCGTGTCCTTTTCACGAACTTAGAAAAGTGCGAAACGTGGGTACAGCCACTTTTTTGCAACGATTTTCATGGCAGGCTTTAACCCGACAGAAATGGGCACTGAAACGCTTATCTGACGCGATTCAGCAGACTATGAAAAATTTTTCATTAGCAGATTTGAAGGCGATCACAGAATGAAACAAAGGCTGAAAGTGGGTGAAATTGCGGCACTGAGCGGCGTCTCGATCAGCACGGTGTCGCGCGTACTGGCGGGTAAAGCCAATACCCGGCCCGCCACCCGCGATAAAGTGCTGGCCGTGGCGCAGCAGCAGGGCGTGCTGACCAATCTGCATAGCGGTCGCCTGCTGCTGAATAACCTGATGGTCTTTGCCCCGCCCCGCGCCTTCGATGTACGCAGTGATATTTTTTATTACAAGGTCATTCAGGGGATCAGTCAGGCGGTGGAGCCGCATGAAGTGCGGCTGCGCTACTGCCCCCTGGAAGAGGTGGAAAGTGATGCGGCATTGTTTATCGATAAGATGCAGCAGACCGAAGCGGCGCTGCTGATTGGCATTGATGATGAGCATATTCATCAGCTGGCGGCAGAGATGAACAAACCCTGCGTGCTGATTAACGCCCGCGATCGTCGTATGCGCCTGCCCTCGGTCTCGCCGCATCATCAGCTGATCGGAGAGTTTTCAGCGCGTTATCTGTTTGAGCAGGGACACCGGCAAATTCTCTCGCTGCACTGCCTGCGCCGCTACACCATGGAGCAGCGACTTCAGGGCGTCCGGGACGCCTGGCACGCCATGAACCTGCGCTTTGACAGTCGTCAGCATCTGCTGACCCTCAACAGTTTCAGCAGCAATGAGGCAGCGGAACGGCTGGGTGAATATCTGCGCCATTGCCCTGATGCGCTGCGCCCTACGGCGATTCTCGCCAGCGGCGATTACATTGCAGCAGGTGCCGTCACGGCCCTGGAGCAGGCTGGTTTACGGGTACCGCAGGATATTTCGGTGATGAGCATGGATGGGTTTAACCTGGCCGCTATCCACGATATTCCGCTGACCTCGGTGCAGGTGCCGCGTGATGAGCTGGGTGCGGCGGCAGTGAGAATGCTGCAGGAGATGCGGCTGAATCCCGGTACGCCGACCGGCAGTCTGCTACTGAATGGCAGGCTGGTGGTGCGTGAGTCGGTGCGACGCATCCGCGATAATCTCAGCCATGCGCCGGTCCAGCAGCATGGCCTTTATGATTGATCCAGCATTGATTATCCCAGCGTCGACTCATTCCGCGCGGGTTAACCCAGCGTTTTCAGCCGCAGTTCCGATGGCTGAGGCCGTCCAAACAGGAAGCCCTGGAACAGCGTACAGCCTTCGTCGCGCAGCTTAGCAAACTGCTCATCGCTCTCTACCCCTTCGGCGGTGATCTGGATATCCAGACTGCGGCTCATGCCGGTGATGGCGCGGATAATCGCCAGCGCCTCGCGGCTGTCGCCCATATCGTTGATAAACGATTTGTCGATTTTAATTTTGTCGAACGGGAAAGAGCGCAGATAGCTCAGCGACGAATAGCCGGTGCCGAAATCATCCAGTGCAATCTGTACGCCCAGCGCTTTGAGATTTTGCAGCGTCCGGATGTTTCCCAGTGAGTCATCCAGCAGCACCGATTCGGTAATCTCGACTTCCAGCCGCGCCGGATCAAGACCCGACTCCTTCAGCGCACCTTCCACCACCGGCACCAGCGAGCTGTTTTTAAACTGCAGCGGAGAGAGGTTGACCGAAACCGACTGCTCCCCTTCCCAGCTCGCCGCTTCACGACAGGCTTCATAGAGTGCAAACGCCCCCAGCATATGAATCAGGCCGGTCTCTTCCGCAATCGGGATGAAGTCATTAGGCATGATCAAGCCACGAATCGGATGATGCCAGCGCATCAGCGCCTCGTAGCCAATAATGGTGTGATGATCGCCGTTGGTGATGGGCTGATAGTAGAGCCGAAGGTGTCCGCCGCTGATCGCATCACGCAGATCGTTTTCAATCAGGCGCCGACTGCGCGCCACATCATCCATCTCCAGCGTAAAGTGTTCATAACGATTGCGGCCATTGCGCTTGGCTTCATACAGCGCCATGTCAGCACAGCGCAGCAGCTGCTCCGGCGTATTAGTGATGGTGGTGCTAAGCGCAATGCCCACGCTCAGCCCCACCGACAGATTATGGCCTTCAATGTTAACCGGTGGACGAATCGCCTCGATCAGGCGCTGAGCTACTGCGCTCGCCTCATCATTACCGGCGACGTGAGGCAGCACGATGGCGAACTCATCGCCACCAATACGCGCCAGCGTATCCTGATCACGCAGCGCGTTGCGCAGACGCTTAGCCACGCTGCGCAACAGCTCATCGCCAATCTGGTGACCCAGCGCATCGTTCACATTTTTAAAGTTATCAAGGTCAAGGCAGAGCGCAGCAGTCTGGCGTTGCATCTGTCCAGCGGTGCGTAAGGCTTCGCTCAGACGCTGGCGGAACAAAATGCGGTTAGGCAGGCTGGTCAGGTTGTCATGATGCGCCATATGGTGAATTCGGGCATCGGCTGCGCGCTGGTCGGTGACATCTTCCACTAGCAGCATTAAGTAGTTACGACGTGCATCCTGACCATTAATCGCGGTCGCGCGGGTATGCAGGATACGCTCGCCGCTGGCGGTCATCAGCAGTTGCTCACGCTCATGCATGCCCTCACTGCGCAGCGCAACATCGGCCAGATTATTGAAGTAGTCACTGAGTTCAGGGGACATGCATTCGTGCGGGCGCTTGTTGACGATCAGTGATTTCGACAGGCCGAACAGCTGCTGAGTGCGGTCGTTAACCAGCAGAATTTCACGTGTGATCGCATCTTCCACAATCACGCAGGAGGGAATGTTCGCGATGATGTTATCGAGAAATTTGGACAGCGCGGTTTTCTGAGTGCTCTGAGCTTCAGCCAGATCGCGGGCGCGCAGAATCTGCTGCTCCTGCTCACGGCGTTCGGTGCGATCACGCGTGATTTTGGCGAAACCGACCAGCTTACCGTCATCATCGTGGATGGCGTCGATCACCACATGCGCCCAGAAAGCGCTGCCATCTTTGCGGTAACGCCAGCCCTCATCTTCAAAGCGGCCAGTTTTGAGCGCGATACCGAGGTTAGCTTCCGGCGTCCGGTTCAGCCGCTCATGGGAACTGTAGAACAGTGAGAAGTGCTGACCGACCACTTCTTCTGCCTTATATCCTTTGGCGCGCTCGGCACCGGCATTCCAGTTCACCACCACGCCGTCGACGTCGAGCATATAGATGGCGTAATCAGTGACGCCCTCTACCAGCAGACGGAAACGCTGCTCCTGCTCCCGCTGCTCACTGCGAATGCGCTGCTGTTCGGTGCAGTCACGGGTGATTTTGGCGTAGCCCAACAATTGGCCCTGATCGTCGCGGATCGTGTCGATCACGACATGCGCCCAGAAGGCGCTGCCATCTTTGCGATAACGCCAGCCCTCATCTTCAAAACGGCCGGTGCGATACGCGGTTTGCAGGTTCTGCTCCGGGACATGGTCCAGCCGATCCTGCGCGCTGTAAAAGCGGGAGAAATGCTGACCGACGATCTCTTCTGCCACATAGCCTTTGGCCCGCTGTGCACCCGCGTTCCAGTTCACCACGTTGCCGTCATGATCGAGCATGTAGATGGCGTAATCGGTGACGCCTTCCACCAGCAGACGGAAGCGCGACTCCTGCTCCCGCTCTTTGTGTTGCTGCTCCTGCTGCCGGGTACAGTCACGGCAGATAGCGGCGAATCCGACCAGCCGGGCTACTTCATTGCGGATCGGATAGATCACCACATGCGCCCAGAAGGTGCTGCCATCTTTACGACAGCGCCAGCCTTCGGTTTCAAACCGTCCGGCGTTCGCCGCAATATCGAGTTCACGCTGCAGCTGACCGCGACGACGATCCTCTTCGTTGTAAAACAGGGTGGCGTGCTGACCAATAATTTCGTCTGGCCTGTAACCCAGGACGTGCAGGCCTCCGCCGTTCCAGCTGGCGACGGTTCCGTCCGGTTTAAGCATGGTGATCGCATAATCGATCACGCTTTGTACCAGCATGCGATAGATGACATCAGAGTTATTATCCATTGTTATTTGCCTGCTGCTCGATAGCCGGGTAGTGGCTTAGGAATGTTCTTAATAAACTGGCCGAGACTAAAGCGGAAAAGGTCTGCAAACACAAGCGCATTAAGAAGAATAACTAATATTAGCAGGTGATATATCGGCAGCGGCGGACAAATATTCAATGGAATGACAACAGGATTAGGCCCATGTCATTAACGTTTAAAAGAGATTTCAGGCCAGAAAAGCAAAGCGCGAGCCGTGCTCGCGCTTAATCATTTCACGACGGACGCAGGTCTCTACAGGTCCATCTGCTGCTGTAAATGCATGGCGGCAATCGGCTGCCAGATCTCCGTCAATGCGCCCTCTTTACCGGTGAAAGGGTCCTGCGTCGGCAGTGGCACTTTTTTTACCTGTTCCTGGGCCATTTTCAGCTTAGCCGGTTCATCACGCAGCGTCTCCGGCGACATGCCGTGCGGATAGGCACCAATCACCATGAAGTCGTCGCTGGCGCTGACCTGACGATGGCCGACGCCTGCCGGAATCAGCACCGCATCACCGGCGCGCAGCGTCACCATCCGGCCACTGTCGCCGCCAAACAGTACTTCTGCCCAGCCCTCCGCCACGCCCAGCAATTCATGGGTGTTGGGATGAAAGTGGGTGTAGGGAAAAATCGGATAGCGCCAGGCGGGTGGCCAGCCGTTCTCTTCAAACGTTTTCTCAAACCACGTCGCGATTTCCTCATCTTCCGGCACCACGCGCGGCCAGATAATCAGAGGTAACGGGTTATTCGGGACGCCACCCGACGGGATGCCAAGCATAAGATGCTGAGGATTATCAGAAGCCCCTGCCGAGAAAGTGCCTGCGGCAAAGGACATCATTAACATCAGGCTGGAGGATGAGGCACACATACAGGTTCTCCGGTTTTTTATTAAGTGTGGCAAACCCGCGGCACAATGCAATGTGCGCCAGACAACACATTTTGGATAATTGACTGATATTGCTGCCTAAAGCCAAATGTGTCGTTAACAATAGGGCAAGAGTGTGCATGGGTGGCAGAGGGTAGCGGTTTTTACTGCGGCAAAGTGTTGCAAAATGTCAGGTGGGAGGATGGCCAACAACTGTTTTATCAACTGTTATATAAAAAATGCACGAATCTGTTTCTGATATGCTTGACTGTTATCTGTTGTAATAGCTAACAGATGACAGTGAGGTAACAAATGGACGCTATTAAACAAATCCTGATTGACGAGATCGCTACGCTTAATCGCGAAGAACGTCGCGACAATTTGCCGCGCTTTAGCCTCTCGTTTCTGAAAAAACACCCCGGCCTCTGGGCAGTCATGTATCTCTGCTACGGCCTGTGCGTGGCGCTGATTTTCTCTACCGAGATGCTCGGCTGGCCCGCATTCTGGTTTGCCACCGCATTTGTGCTGGTCATGAGTGTTCTGATGCTGCTGGATATCAATCCGAAATATCGCTTTGAAGATATTGATGCACTCGATCTGCGCGTCTGCTACAACGGCGAGTGGTATTACATTCAGCCCGTGCGCGAGCAGGCTATCTCTCGCATTCTGTCGCTGCCTGAAGCACCGGAACGGGTGAAGACAGGCATCCAGCGTCTGCTGACGCAAAAAGGGGAAGTGGACTTCTATGATGTCTACTACCTGACCTGGGGTCACCAGGAAGCGGCGCAGGTTTAATCTGCCAGCGGCTTCGCCATCAATTGACCCAGCGTTTCTATTGCCGCCTCGGCCCGGCTATCCCACGGCCAGGCGGTATTCAGCCGAAAACAGTGGCTGAACTGCTCTCCTGCCGAAAATAACTGCCCCGGTGCAATGCTGATCCCCTTCGCCAGCGCCTGCTGATAGAGCCGGGTCGTATTAATATGGTCCGGCAGTGTCACCCAAAGAAAATAGCCCCCGCGCCCTTCACTGACCGTTGACTGCGGTGGCAGTACTTTCAGTAATGCCTGGCGCACCATTTGCTGTCGTTTCGCCAGAATCTGTCGCAGCCGCTTAAGATGGGTGTCGTAACGCCGCGTAGCGAGGAAATCGGCCAGCGCCAGCTGCATTGGCGCGCTGGTAGAAAGCGTGCTCATCAGCTGAAGCCGCTGAATGCGCTGCGCATGTTGCCCTGCCGCAACCCAGCCAACGCGAAATCCTGCCACCAGCGACTTTGAAAACGAGCCGCAATGCAGCACGTTCCCCTGACGATCCCAGGCTTTAGCCGGCAGCGGCGCAACATCACCCGCCCAGAGTTCGGCATAGACATCATCTTCAATCATCGGCACCTGATAACGCGCCAGTAGTTCGACCAGCTCTTGTTTACGCTCCGGGGTTAAGGTCACGCTCAGCGGATTTTGTAGCGTCGTCATCAGCCAGCAGGCTTTCACCGGCCAGCGCTGCAGGGCCTCCTCCAGCTGGGCAAGGTCGATGCCCTGCTTTGCATCGACCGGAATTGCCAGCGCCTTGAGTTTGAGCCGTTCAATCGCCTGCAGCGCACCATAAAAACCCGGATGCTCAATTATCACGTAATCGCCCGGCTCGGTCAGGGACTGCAGGCTGAGATTGAGTGCCTCCAGTGCCCCGCTGGTGATGACAATTTCATCCGGCGACAGCGTAATGCCCTGGCGCGCATAGCGCTGGGCCAGCAGCTGTCGCAGCGTGGCGTTGCCAGGCGGCAGATTGTGCAGCGCATCCGTTGGGGTGAGATGATGAGAGACGTTTGCCAGCGAGCGCATGAGCTGGCGCTGCGGAAACAGAGCGGGATCAGGGAAAGCAGAACCAAACGGCACGATGGCGGGATCGCGCGTGGCCTGCAATACATCAAACACAAAGTCGTTGATATCAACCTGTTCGCTGATCGCCACGCTCAGCGGTGCGGGCGCCAGGGCACGCGGTGCCACGTAGTAACCTGACTGAGGACGAGAAACGATCCAGCCCTGGCTTTCCAGCAACTCATAGGCATGCAACACGGTCATCAGGCTGACACCCTGCTGCGCAACCTGCTGACGCAACGAAGGTAAACGGGTGCCTGGCAGCCAGATGCCGGCCTCTATTTGCTGCTGAATCTCATCCATCAATCGCTGGTATTTCGCCACGGGTCGCCTCTCCCTGTTTTACCGTGAATAATCTGGCCGCGAGACTTTACCACGGCAGGCGATCAATGACAGGCGGTGCGAATCGCTTATCGTCTCAATTCACGCGGATGCTACGCTGTGTCAGGTGTGTCAGATCGCAGCAACCTGCGGTGTCAGCAGCGGTTCAGCTTCACTCATCTGGCGGATATCCGTAACGACCTCTTCGTCTTCTGCTACCACAAAGTTAGCCAGCTCCGGCACCTGTTCCGCGGGAACCGGCCTGCCCAGCAGGAAGCCCTGCAGCGTATTGCAACCCAGGCCGGTCAGAAAGGCCTGCTGTTCAGCGGTTTCAACGCCCTCGGCCACCACTTTCAGTTGCAGTGACTGCGCCAGTGCCACAATCGCCGACACGATGGTGGCATCTTCCGGCTGATGCTGGAGTTCATTCACAAAGGCCCGATCGATCTTAAGTTCGCTGGCCGGTAGCCTTTTCAGGTAGAGCAGGCTGGAGTAGCCGGTGCCAAAGTCATCAATCGAGGCTTTCACCCCAAGCTGAGTCAGCTGGGTGAGAATACGCACACTCTCATCGGGATCGCGCATCGCAGTGGTTTCCGTCACCTCCAGCGTCAACAGTTCGGCCGGAATCTGATGTTTTGCCAGCGCATCTACCACTGTCTCTACCAGATTCGATTGCTCAAACTGCAGCGCCGACAGGTTCACCGCCACTGACCAGTCCGTATGGCCCTGCAAATGCCACTGGCGCAACTGGCGACACGCTTCATTAATCACCCAATTGCCGATGTTGACAATCATCCCGGTTTTTTCCGCCATTGGCAGAAATTTGTCAGGCGATAACAGACCCCGTTTTGGATGTTCCCAGCGCAGCAGCGCTTCGAAACCAAGAAGCGGGCCGCGTGGCGCGCAATATTTTGGCTGATAGAACAGGCGCAGCTCATTGTTATCCAGCGCCTGCCAGAGATCATTGTTCAGCTGAAGCTGGCTCTGCGCCTGAATGTTCATTGAGGGCTGAAAAAAGGTGTAACCATTGCGGCCATTATTTTTGGTGTGATACATCGCCGCATCGGCGTTGAACATCAGTTCACGCTCATCCTCGCCATCGCCAGGATAGACGGCGATGCCGAGGCTCAGCGAGACCACCAGCTCATAGCGTGAGATATCAAACGGACGGTCCACCGCTTTCACCAGTTTATCGGCAATGGCCGCTGCATCGTTGGGATCGTCGATCTCCACCAGCAGCACAAACTCATCACCGCCGAGTCGCGCCAGCGTGTAATAGCCAGTCATCTGCTGGCTCATACGCTCGGTCACACCCACCAGCAGACGGTCGCCAATGTGATGCCCGAACGCGTCGTTAACCGCCTTAAATCCGTCCAGATCCATAAACATCAGGGCAAACAGCGTCTGCTCACGATTGGCTTTGTTGATCGCCTGTTCCAGTCGATCTTCCAGCAGAATGCGGTTTGGCAGGCGAGTCAGATTGTCGTGCAGCGCCAGCTGTGCCAGCTCGCGGTTCGCTTCAGCCAGTGAGCTGGCGAGAATGGAGGTGCGCGCCTGCATCCGCGCATCCAGCATCGAGACCAGCAGAGTAATCCCCAGGATTGAGATAGTGACTACCGTGACCAGAATCGCCAGCCAGTTACTGTTAACGCCCTGCCCCATCGAATGGCTGTGAGCGGGAAACTCTGCCGCCATCATGCCGGTGTAGTGCATGCCCGCAATCGCACAGCCCATCACTACGGATGCGCCAATACGCAGCAGGGTCACCCGGCCAGTCTGACCTTCACGCAGGTTAAACGCCAGCCACAGCGCTGCGCCAGAAGCGGCCAGCGCGATCACCACCGAAAGGCCTATCCAGCCCCACCGCCAGACAATACCCGGCGAGAACATCAGGGCTGCCATCCCGGTATAGTGCATCGCCACGACGCCGCTGCCGAGAATCAGTGCGCCGCCCGCCAGGCGCGGCAGGGGCAAATCGCCACTGCAGACCAGCCACAGGGCAAATATCGATGCGCAGACCGCGATGGCAGCGGAGAAGGCGGTCAGCCCGGCGTTGTAGCTCATCACCATCTCCATGTTCATCGACAACATGCCAATGAAGTGCATCGCCCAGATGCCGATGCCCATGGAGAAACCGCCGCCAAACAGCCAGACCAGCGCGACTTTGCCCGTGGAGTGCACCACCCGTCCCGCCATATCTAAGGCGGTAAACGAAGCCAGCATCGCGACAAGAACGGAGACGATGACGATAAAAGAGTCGTATGAGGTTGCTAACATAGTGCGTTCCCGCGAAAAGCCGTGCTTGTGTTTAGGTAAGGGATTTTTAAAACTTCTTTTCTTAATTATCGGCACTGCCCGCCGGTTAATGAGCCGCGAACCCTGCATCTTTCCACTCACTCTGAGTGCTGAAATCTATCGTCAGCTTCAGCGTCAGACGGATGCTGATGCCAGAGGCGGTCGCAGTCCGGGAAAACGAAACGCCTCTATGCGATCCGCTGGCGTCGGCTTGCCCAGCAGATATCCCTGCAGCGCATCAAAGCCCAGGCTGGTGAGCAGGTGCTGCTGCTCTTCTGTCTCAACCCCTTCCGCCACCATGCGCAGGTTAAGACTCTGCGCCAGGGTCAGCATGGCGCTGACCACGGTCGCATCTTCACTGCCGGGTCGCAGGCAGTTAATAAAGCTGCGATCGATTTTGAGTTCGCTGGCATCCAGATCTTTCAGATGCAGCAGGTTGGCATAGCCGATGCCAAAATTATCAATGGCCACACTGACGCCCGCCTGCTGCAGTTCACGAATACGTTGCTGGCTGAAGAGGGGATCACGCATGGCAATCGCTTCCGTGATTTCCAGCATCAGTGCGCTGCCTGACAACTGGTAACGCGCCAGCGTCTGCATCAGCGTGTGGAGTAAATCACGCTGGTGAAACTGCAACGCGGAGAGATTGACCGAGACCGTCCAGTCGCTGTTGCCCTGGTTATGCCAGATTTTCAGCTGACGGCAGGCCTCATCAATCACCCAGTTGCCCAGTGCAACGATCTGGCCGGTTTTTTCGGCGCGCGGCAGAAACAGCTCAGGCGTCAGCAACCCGCGTTGCGGATGCTGCCAGCGCAGCAGTGCTTCAAATCCCATTAGCCGTGTGCCGCCGGAACGGAATTTGGGCTGATAAAAGAGTCGCATCTGTTGCCGATCGATCGCCTCCCACAGATCGTTTGCCAGCGCCAGCTGATGCTGCGTTGCATCACTCATCGCCGGCTCAAACAGGCACCAGCCGTTACGTCCGCTGTGTTTAGTGTGGTACATCGCCGAGTCGGCATTGAATAACAGCTCCTGCCGGTTACGACCGTGCAGCGGGAATATCGCAATGCCCGCACTGAGGGAAACGTGTAACACATAGCGATCCAGTTCAAACGGCGTACTGATCACTTTGACCAGTTTTTGCGCCAGCTGACGGGCTGGAGTGACATCGCATGCCTCCGCCATCAGTACAAATTCATCGCCTCCCAGACGCACCAGCAGCATCGTGTTGCTGAGCTGGCTACGCAGCCGTTCCGACACAGCCACCAGCAACCGATCACCGACGTGGTGTCCCCAGGTGTCATTGACCGCTTTGAACCCATCAAGATCCATGTAGATCACGGCAAAGCGATTTTCGTTGAGCATAGCCTGTTTAATCGCCAGATCGAGCTGCTGCTCCAGCATGGCCCGATTGGGTAGCGCGGTCAGATTGTCATGCATCGCCAGCTGACGCAGTTCCTGGTTAGCGTGTCTGAGTCGGGTCGCCAGTCGCGCGGCACGCAGTTGGGCATCCAGCATGGAACTCAGCAGCGTAATGCCCAGAATAATCAGCGTAATGAGCGTTACCCAAACCGCCAGTCCTGGATTGCTCACACCACCCGGCTGCATCATACTGCTCTCGCTGAATCGGGCTGCCGACATGCCGACATAATGCATACCAGCAATGGCCATCCCCATCACCAGTGAGGCCAGTCCCCGCATCAGCAGCAGATGATGGTCGCCCTGGCGCAGATGAAACGCCAGCCACAGCGCCACGCCCGAAGCAACAAACGCAATGATCACGGAGAGCGCCACCCGCAGCACATTCCACTCAGGTCGCGGCTCAATCAGCAGCGCATACATGCCGAGGTAGTGCATCACGACAATCCCTGAACTCAGGATCAGTGTGCCGCGCAGTAACCGATAACGGGTGAGATGCAGGCCGCCTACTGTCTGGCCAAAAGCAAACATTGACGCCATGATCGCCACAAGCAGCGAGAGTATCGTCAGCCGCGTGTCATAGCGCATCGTCATCGGCATCATCATCGCCAGCATACCAATGAAATGCATTGCCCAGACGCCAATCCCCATCGCAGTTCCGCCTGCCAGCAACCAGAATCGGGCGCTCCAGCCACGGGATACCGCCACCCTTCCGGCAGTATCCAGCGCTGTAAATGAGGCAATAAACGCGACGATCAGCGAAACGCAGATCAAAACGCTATCCCAGGTGACAAGCAACATGTGCAGCTCCTCACCACCCGCTGAGAAACGGGTGCTGTGTAAAGTCAGAAAGTGATTCAAAAAACACCCGTTGGGTGAAAGTCATTAAATTTCGGTTTTTTGTTATCCCGGAGGCCCGGTAAAGCGCGCCCCCAGACGCAGGGCATTTTAAACCTGCATCTTATTTCCCGCCTGCTGAGACAGCCGGTAAATCGTTATTATGTCTGATTGGTAAAGGAACATATCACCGAAGCGGAAAGCATGCCAGAGACCGAAAAAACAAAGAGTTTTCTTTTTCTTTCTTGCTTTTATGCCTTGCTGTTACTGGGTTATCGGCCACTTAGGCCATTTGATTAATGAAAAATAACTGGCAGGGCTTCGCGTAACGCTTTAACTGATCTATAGTAAGTAAAACTAATATAAATCATCATTCTTAAGTCTAAGATTTTCCTCAGGACAGTGGCACTAACCGCCTTGTAATTTTTATTTCATCATTTTGAGTTGAATCGTTAATAAACACCGGGTGAAAAAGCACTGACTCTCGATAATCCGTAAGGAAATATTATGAAACTCAAGCTTTTTCTGTGTGCCGCTGCAGGATTAACTGTCGCAATGACACCCTTAACCCAGGCGGCAACGACCTCGGGAACCATCAATGCCACGTTAACGCTGACCACGGGTTGCCTGGTAAACGGTCAGTCAGCTACGGCGGGCGTTAACTTCGGTACCCTGAATTTTGGTAGCAGTGCAGCGACCTTCGACACCCTGAACGCCACGCTGGTCGGTGCGGCGGGTAACGGTATTTTTGTCCGCTGTACCACCGGTCAGGACTATAACGTGGTGGTGACCAGCAGCAATACTGCGCCAGCGACCATTTATGGCACCGCCTCTGCATCACCACGTTATCTGGTTCTGGGATCGGATAATGCACAGGGCATCGCCTATACCCTCTACAGTGACGCCTCTTTTACCACGGCTATCGCCAACAATACGCCAATCGCCGCCAGTGGAACCACGGACCCAACACTGGGCACCAACTACGCCATTTATGGCCGGGTTATTGGCGGCGGTTTTAATCCCCTGATTCCTGCCGGAACTTATACCGATACGATTAACGTTGCCGTGAACTATTAACGACTGTCGCAGGTAGATAAGGGTGGTTCTCTGGCGATCCAGCCTGATGATCGCATGCGGTCTGCCTCTGCTGATAAGGTGTTTCAGCGCCTGGGGCCTGCCCACCAGCACCTTTCAGGTCACGGCTTCTGTCGTGGCAGGCTGCGTAATATCCGGAACCAATACCGGTGTTTTCGGCACACTTAACTTTGGCACACAGTCTGGCGTGGCGGCCACTCCCGCCAGCGCCAGCTTTGTGCAGAGTACCTCGATAAATCTTGCCTGCACGCCGGGCACCACGCTGAGCATGAGCATTAATCAGGGCGCCAACTTCACGACCACCCGCAACCTGAAACTGCCCAACTTCAGCAATACCGTTCCCTATACGCTCTTTAGTAATGCCAGCCGCACCACGGTGATCCCGGTCAATCAGGCGGTGCCGCTGAGCTATAGCAATGCTAATAACATTACGCTGCCGATCTATGGCCAGCTGCAACTGCCCGGCACTGCGCGCGCCGGCGTTTATACCGATACGCTGACCGTCACCCTGAGCTGGTGAGGCGATAGAAAACAAGGATACGATCATGAAGCCACTGCGCGCCCTGCTGTTGCTGTTAAGTTCTCCCCTTTTCCATGCAGCCTTTGCTGCTAACTCTGTGATGATATGGCCTATCGATCCCGCCATTAATCCTGAAGAGAAAGCCAGCGAACTCTGGCTGGAGAATCGCGGTAACACGACCACGATGATGCAGATCCGTGTTTTCAGCTGGCAGCAAATCAATGGACAGGAACAGTACCAGACCCAGCAGCGGGTGGTCGCCAGCCCGCCAATGGTGCGAATGGAGCCAGGACAAAAACAGCTGGTCAGACTGATTAAACAGACGCCGCCTGCGGCCGGTAAAGAGCAGGCTTATCGGGTGGTGCTGGATGAGATTCCCACGCCGCGCAATCCTGGCGAGAATCAGGCCGGGCTGACCTTTCAGATGCGTTACTCAGTGCCGTTGTTCGTGTATGGCACCGGGCTCTCCACCGACAGCGCCCGTCCGGCTCTGCGCTGGCAACAGATTAGCGAGGGAGGCAAGCGCTGGCTGCAGCTGACCAACAGCGGCAATGGCCATGCCCGACTGAGCAATGTGACTATCGGCGGTCGCAGACTGGGCGACGGTTTATATGGCTATGTGCTCGCGGACAGCACATATCGCTGGCCACTCACCACGCCGGTCAGCGGCGAACTCACTGCAGAGGTCAACAAGAGCCCGTGGCGCAGCGCTGCCCAGAAATAAGCGCTGAATGAGACCTTTTTCCCTGCATCCCTGCGCGCTGACGGTAGCCAGCGTCATTTACGCCTTAACGCCGGATCCTGTGCTGGCGGAGACCTATTCATCCCTGCCGCCACCGCACAGCCTGCAGACCAGCAGCAGCGGTCAGCAATATATGCTGGAGCTGGTGATTAACCAGCAGGAAAACGGCAACATTGTGCCAGTCGAGCAGCGCAACGACCATTTCTGGCTGCGTAGCGGCGATCTGCAGCGTGCCGGTCTGCCACTGGATAAGCTGGGTGAGCAGGCGCAGATCGATGTCAGCAGCCTGCAATCCGTCAGTGTGGAATATGACGCCGCCCGTCAGCGGCTGCTGCTCACCGTACCACCGGAATGGCTTCCCGGTCAGGTGATTGGCGAGGCGAAGAACGGACCGCGCTATCCGGGGCGCACCAGCGCCGGCGCGCTGATTAACTACGATCTCTACGCCAGCCGTACCGATACCACCGGCACCCGGCTTTCTGCCTGGAACGAACTGCGCCTGTTCGGTGATGCCGGACACGTCTCTACCAACGGCGTCTGGCAGCAGCAGCTGGAAGGCAGCCCCGCTTATCAGGACAACGGTTATATCCGTTACGACAGCTGGTGGAGCAATGAAGATGAGAACGCGGTGATGAGCTGGCGGGTCGGGGATCTGGTGACTGACTCGCTTGCCTGGAGCAGCAGCATCCGACTCGGCGGCATCAGTGTGGGTCGCGACTTCAGCGTCCGTCCTGACCTGGTGACCTATCCGCTACCCGCCTTCTCTGGCCAGGCTGCAGTCCCCTCCACCGTCGATCTCTTTATCAATGGCTATCGCTCCGGTCAGGCAAATGTGCAGCCTGGCCCCTGGTCATTAACCAATGTGCCATTCGTCAATGGTGCGGGTGACGCGGTGATCACCACCACGGATGCGGTCGGCCGACGCGTCACCACCACCATGCCGTTTTATGTCTCCAGCAATCTGCTGAAATCGGGGCTGGCTGACTACGCTATCTCCGCCGGGGCGATTCGCGAAAATTACGGCATTAAAAACTTCGATTACGGTGCGGCTGCCGCCAGTGGCTCATATCGCTACGGCATAACCGACTGGCTGACGCTGGAGAGTCACGCCGAGGGCAGCGAAAATCTGGCGATGGGTGGGCTGGGAGGTCAGCTTCGGGTTGGCAGCTGGGGCGTGGTTAACGGCGCGGTGGCACAAAGTCATCTTGATGGCGACAGCGGCAGGCAATATAGCTGGGGCTATCAGTACAACAATCGCTGGTTCAACATCGGCACGCAGCAGACCCAGCGCAGCAGCGACTTTGGCAATCTGGCCCTGGTCGGCAGCCGTGCCGGTAGTCAGGCGGATAGCCGTTACACGCTATCGCGCCGCACTGCCCAATACAGCGCCAGCATCTCACTGAACCGCTTTGGCAGCGTCGGCGCCGCCTTCATCGATATCACCGACGGCCAGGGCGATCGCACCCGCCTGTGGAACCTCTCATGGAGTAAGAATCTGTGGGGAAACAGCAGCCTCTATGTCTCCGCCAGCCGCGATCAGGAGGAGAAGAGCTGGACCGGTGCGCTCTCGCTGGTGATCCCGTTTGGCGAGCAGGGCAGCGCGGCGATCAGCACCGAGCGCGATCAACGCGGTCGCGATAGCCAGCGTCTCTATGCCTCCAGTGCCATGCCCAGCGACGGTGGATTCGCCTGGGATGCCTCATGGGCGAATCAGAGTGGCGACAGTGGCGACTACCGGCAGGGCAGTCTGCGCTACCGCAATAACCATATCGACACCTCGGGGGGCTTCTACGGTGATGATGACAATCTGACTCAATGGGCCGATGTCGCCGGTGCACTGGTATTAATGGACAACGGCGTCTTTGCCGCCAACGCCATCAACGACGCTTTTGTGCTGGTGAAAACGGGCTATCCCGACGTTAATGTTCGCTATGAAAATCAGTCGATGGGACGCACTAACCAACAGGGCTATCTGCTGGTCCCCGCCATCAGCAGCTACTACCCGGCCAAATATGATATCGACACCCTCGACCTGCCCGCCGATATGACCACGCCCCATGTTGAGCAGCGTTTTGCGGTGAAACGTCAGAGCGGCTACCTGCTTAACTTCCCGGTGGAAAAACTGCGCTCTGCCAGCGTGATTCTGGTTGATGCACAGGGCCAGCCGCTGCCGGTCTCAAGCCTGGTACAGCGTGCGGATCATGCCACTGAGTATGTCGGCTGGGATGGCATCGTCTGGATGGAAAATCTCACTGCCAGAAACCCGATGGAGGTGGTGACGCCCGATGGCCGCCGCTGTGAAACCGAACTGCGCATCGCCAGCGGTCAGCCGCAGGCGCTGAAAACCTATGGCCCTCTGACCTGCGCGCTGCCCGCGCCCGCCGCAGGCAGCGCAGCCTCTCCCGCTGAATCTTTCACGTCCGGAACCCAACCATGATCAAATCTCTGTTACTGGCTGCCCTGCTGCTGACACTGCCGTCGGTGAGCTACGCCGCCTGCGGTCTGCCCGCGTCGACCGCCAGCTTCGGCTCGGTCACGACGTTTGTGGCGAATACCACCGTCAGCTCGGTGACCACTAACGCCAACGTCAACTGTGGCGCAGGCTCGGCGTTGTCACTGCTTGGCAATAACCAGATAACGTTTCAGCTGACCGGCGCGACCAATATCAGCGGCACACGGGGCGTCCTGAAACGCAGTGGTGACACCGGCAGCGATAATGTGCCAGTACGGCTCTGCACCGACAGCGCCTGCGCCAGCGAACTGACGATTGGCAGCACGCCGTTTGTTTACAGCTCACAAACCCTGATAAATCTGGCAGGTTTGCTGGGCAGTCTTAACTTTGCCCTTCCCGTCTATCTGCGCACTGTTCCCGGTCAGGTGGTTGCAGCGGGAACCTATTCCGTTACGCTAAATATGGCTGTGACTTACCGCATCTGCACCAGCATTGGCGTGGGTAATCTCTGTTTAAGCGAGCAGAAAGGCAGCGGCGTGATTCCGATTAACGTTACCGCTGTCCTCACCAACGATTGCACGACGATCACCGCACCCAACATCAGCTTTGGCAGTGCGCCGCTGGTGAGTAGCTTCTCCGCTGTATCGCAGACCATTAACGTGCTGTGCAGTAAAGGCAGTACCTATACCGTCGGGCTGAACAATGGCAGTTATCCGGCGGGCAGCGTCAGGAACATGGCGAGCGGAGCGAACCGTCTGAGTTATGAGATTTATAAAAGTGCCACCAGCAATCGCTGGGGAGCGGCAGGCACTGAACGCTGGAGCAGTACCACCTCGACAGCGGTATCAGCGGATGGACTGACGCGCGGCTTTAACTACACCGCGCGCATCCTGACCACTCAGAACACGCCGCCTGCGGGAAATTACAGCGACAGCGTGGTCGTCGATTTATCGTTTTAAAGTGACGCGCTGACCGTCGTTGTGGCGCTGTGACGCCGCTGGTACTGCTTCACCATCCGGCCAATCAACAGCGTACCGATCAGCCCGCAGACCGCCGCAAAGGTGAGCCAGACGCCAGGCATCGCTTTGTCACCGGTGGCGTGAATCAGATAGCTGGAGATGGCAGGTGTAAAGCCGCCAAATAGCGCCGTTGCCAGACTGTAAGCCATGGAGAAACCGGCAGCGCGCACTTCAGCAGGCATAATTTCTGCCAGATAAACCACCATCGCACCGTTATAGCTGGCATAGAGAAACGACAGCCACAGCTCAGCTTCCAGCAGGTGAGCGAAGCTGGCCGATCCCACCATCCAGTGAAGCACCGGCCAGGTGGTGGCAATCATCAGCAGGGTAAAAATAATCAGCAGCGGACGTCGTCCCACGCGGTCCGACAGCGTACCCATCAGCGGCAGCCAGAAGAGGTTGGAAACACCCACACAGAGCGTCACCAGAAACGCCTGCTTGTCGCTCATCATCAATACAGTTTTGCCAAAGGTCGGCGTAAAAGCGGTGATCATGTAGAACATCACCGTGGTGGTGACCACCATCAGCATGCCCGCCAGCACCAGCGCCCAGTTGCTGGCGACCGACCGCATGATTTCCGTCATGCTCGGGTGATGTTTACGTTTACTGAACGCTTCAGTCTCTTCCAGCATCCGGCGGATATAGAACAGGAACGGCACAATCAGACAGCCAACCACAAACGGGATACGCCAGCCCCACTCCGTTACCGCTTCTTTCGCCAGCAGATGATTCAGCATCAGGCCCAGCAGGGCAGCAAAGATCACCGCAATCTGCTGACTGCCCGACTGCCAGCTCACGAAGAAGCCTTTACGTCCTTTGGGTGCAACTTCGGCCAGATAGACCGATACGCCACCCAGCTCAACCCCCGCCGAGAAGCCCTGCAACAGACGCCCCAGCAGAATCAGAATCGGTGCTGCCACGCCTAAGGTAGCGTAACCCGGTACCACCGCAATGGTCAGGGTACCAATCGCCATTAAGCCCAGCGTCAGCAACAGGCCTTTACGGCGCCCATGATGGTCGATGTAGGCACCTAAAATGATCGCCCCCAGCGGGCGCATCAGGAAGCCGGCACCAAAGGTCATCAGGGTCAGCATCAGGGAAGCAAACGGGTCATCACCCGGGAAGAAGGTTTTTGAAATGGCGGTCGCGTAGTAGCCAAACACCATGAAGTCGTACATCTCCAGGAAGTTACCACTGGTGACGTTGAAGATAGTTCGGGCAGCACTTTTCGGCGGCTTTTGTAAAGACGGGGTGTGACTCATAACGGCTTCCTGTTGTTTTTTAGCCGTTTTAGCCTGACTGAAGCGGGATTAATGTGACGTGAGTCACCATTGCAATTTACAAATCTATGTACATAAGTAACAACAAATTAACAATCCGAATCAGGCAGCATAAGTGATCGGCTTGAGCACTGCTTGACCCGATTTTATGTGGTCAGAGAGCCAGCATAAAAAAAGGCGACCTCAATAGTCGCCTTCTAAGGATGCCCGATAATTCGCTATTTCTTCACGGTTTCCATGCCCATCAGCCCGATTTTCAGATAGCCCGCCGTGCGCAGTTTATCCATGACGCTCATCAGGGTTTCATAATCCACCGACTTGTCCGCCTGGAAGAAAATCGTCGTCTCTTTGTTGCCCTGCGTCTGGCTGGTCAGCACGTTCACCAGCGAGTCAGGCGTAACCTGATCGTTACCGACGTAGAGCTGCTTATCCGCTTTAATAGACAAATAAACTGGCTTCTCCGGGCGCGGCTGCGGCGCGCTGGTTGAGGCGGGCAGATTGACGCGCACGTCGACCGTCGCCAGTGGCGCGGCGACCATAAAGATGATCAGCAGAACCAGCATGACGTCGATAAACGGCGTCACGTTAATCTCATGCATTTCACCGTCGGTTTGCAGATCGTCGTTTAATCGCATGGCCATAACAGCTTACCCTAAGCGCAGTTTCTGGGCGGTCGCGGGACGTGGAACCTCTTTGGCCACAGTGCCCAGGTCGATGTCACGACTCTGCAACAGCATCACCTGAGCGGCAACATCACCCAGCGAGGCTTTGTAGTTAGCGATCATGCGGGCAAAGACGTTGTAAATCACCACCGCCGGAATCGCAGCGACCAGACCCACCGCCGTTGCCAGCAGCGCTTCGGCGATACCCGGTGCCACCACCGCAAGGTTCGTCGTCTGGGTTTTCGCAATACCGATAAAGCTGTTCATGATGCCCCAGACAGTGCCGAACAGACCAATAAACGGGGCGACAGAGCCGATGGTTGCCAGGAAGCCATTGCCCCGGCCTGCATGGCGGCTGAAAGCAGCCACGCGGCGCTCAAGGCGGAAACTGGTGCGATCTTTAATGCCGTTGGTATCTTCCACACCTGCCGACAATTCGAGTTCATTCTGCGCATCGTTCAGCAGCACGACGCTGTGGCTGTGACCGGTAAACGACTGAGCAATGCGGGCGGCGTCATTAAGACTACGGGCTTCGCCCAGCGCCAGTTGCTCACGCTTCAGGCGGCGCTTAGCAGCGCTGAGTTCAGCATATTTGCCGAAAAAGATTGCCCATGTCACGACCGATGCCAACAACAGGCCAATCATGACGACCTTTACCACGATATCGGCATGTTGATACATGCCCCAAACGGAGAGGTCCGTTTGCATCAAATCACTGGCTACCACGCTGCTTCTCCAACTTCTGATTCAGGGATGCGAAACAAGCGCGAATAATAGCAAAATGGCGGCGAATTGATAGTAGTTCTCATTAGTATTTACAAACCCAACCCTGGTCACAGACCTCGCTTTGACCAGCTTTGCACACTTTCCGTCAGGGACGTTTCGAAAATGTGAAGCTGCATGAAAATTTATTAAAACAACGTTTCAAAATGTGACGCCATTCATTCAATCAACATTACTGCATTTTACTCAGACGCATTTTCACTATGCTGGCTCCACACGGCACTCTGCGGTTAGCCCAGACTCCAGGCCGTCCTACCTCTGCGGGAGACAAAATAATGAGACTGACAAAAACATGCCTGGCCAGTGCCCTGGCGGCAATCATGATAAGTTCCACCGCCACGGCACAGGTGATTAAAGTCGCTGAAGTGCAGCCAGCCGGCTATCCCACTGTGGTTGCCCTGCAACACATGGGCGACAAACTCAAACAGGCCACTGATGGACGGCTGGAGATGAAGATCTACGCCGGTGGCGTGCTGGGTGATGAAGACCAGACGCTGCAACAGGTGCAACTGGGCGCCATCGATATGATCCGCGTCTCACTGGCTCCGGTCACGTCTATCGCCCCGGAAACCAGCGTGCTGACCCTGCCCTACGTTTTTCGCGACATCGACCACATGCATAAAGTGCTGGATGGTGAGATAGGCAGCGAGATTGCCAGCAAGTTTGATAAGGATCCCAACGCCCGCATGGTCTTCCTGGGCTGGACGGATGCCGGTGAGCGCAACATGATCACCAAGAAGCCGCTGGCAAAACCCGACGATCTTAAAGGTATGAAGATCCGGGTGCAGAACAGCGCCATTTCACTGGCGACGCTGAAAGCGATGGGCGCAAATCCGGTGGCAATGGGCGTCAGCGAAGTCTTTAGTGCGATGCAGACCGGCGTGGTCGATGGCACCGAGAACAACCCACCTACCTTTGTCGCCCACAACTACATGCCGGTCGCGAAGTACTACACCCTCACCGGCCACTTTATTCAGCCAGAGATGATTCTGTTTTCGAAACGTGCCTGGGATCGCCTGAAACCCGACGATCAGACACTGCTGAAAAAGCTCGGTAAAGAGGCACAGGATGAAGAGCGTCAGCTCTGGGCGACCTACACCGAACAGTCGATCGCCAAAATGAAGGCCGGCGGCGTGACCTTCCAGCAGACCGACCGCGACTACTTCGTTAAGGCTACCCAGCCGGTGCGCGATCAATTCGGCGGCAAATATCAGGATCTGATGACCCGAATCGCCGACGTGAAATAACCCTTCCCGCGCCACACTGCCGTGTGGCGTGCTTAATCAGGTATTAATTATGTCTGCTTATACGCGTCTGATGGATGGGCTTTATCTGCTGTGCATGCTGGTGGCCGCCGTGGCGCTGTTGATCATGGTGACGGTCATTCCTGTTGGCATCTTCGCCCGTTACGTGATGAACGGCGCACTCTCCTGGCCAGAACCGGTCGCCATTATCTGCATGATCATATTCACTTTTATCGGCGCGCCGGTCGGCTTTCGTGCCGGAACACATATCTGCGTGTCAATGGTCACTGATCGTCTGTCACCTGCCCGCCAGCGCCTGATGCTGCGGGTCTGCGATCTGCTGATGATCCTCACCTGTCTGGTGATCTTCCAGGCCAGTTACAGCCTGTGTGAAGCGATGTGGGTGCAGACGCTCGCCTCACTGCCGGCGGTGACCTACGGCGAAATGTATCTGCCGATCCCGATTGGCGCGATCTTCACCCTGCTGTTTGTTGTTGAGCGATTGCTGACCGGCGATCAAAGTCAGCGACCCATTGTCACACTGGGCGGCACCCACTAATCCGGAGCAGAAGATGGATGCATTAATCTTGATAGGCAGTTTGCTGGTGTTGCTGTTGGTGGGGTTTCCGGTCGCGTTTGCGGTCGGCCTGAGCGCTTTTATCGGCGCCTGGTGGATCGATCTGCCCCTGGAAGCGGTGGTGATTCAGATAACTAATGGCATTAACAAATTTTCGCTGCTGACCATCCCGTTCTTTATTCTTGCGGGTGCGATCATGGCGGAGGGTGGGATTGCGCGGCGGCTGGTCAATTTCGCCTATATCTTTGTCGGCTTTATTCGCGGTGGCCTCTCACTGGTTAACATCGTCGCGTCGACCTTCTTTGGTGCCATCTCCGGATCGTCAGTCGCGGACACCGCTTCGATTGGTTCGGTGATGATCCCGCAGATGGAGGAGAAAGGCTATCCGCGTGATTTTGCCGCTGCGGTAACGGCCAGCGGCTCCGTTCAGGCCGTGCTGACGCCACCCAGTCACAACTCGGTGATTTACTCGCTGGCAACCGGCGGCATGGTCACCATCTCTTCGCTGTTTGTCGCAGGTATCCTGCCGGGACTGATGCTGGGAGGCTGCCTGATGGTGATGTGCCTGGGGTTCGCACGCAAACGCGGCTATCCCAAAGGCGAGCGCATTCCGTTTCGTCAGGCGCTGAAGATTTTCTTTGACGCGTTTTGGGGCCTGTTTACCGTGGTCATCATCATGGGTGGGATTCTCTCCGGTATTTTCACCGCCTCAGAGTCCGCGGCGATCGCCTGTATCTGGGCCTTTTTCGTCACCATGTTTATCTATCGCGACTTTAAATGGAATCAGCTGCATATCCTGCTGTTTCGTACCATTAAAACCGTCACCATCGTGATGGTGCTGATCGCTTTCGCCGCCGGGTTTGGTGCGGTGATGACGTTCATGCAACTGCCGACGATGATCACCGAAGCCTTTACCAGCCTCTCTGATAATAAATATGTGATTCTGATGTGCATCAACATCCTGCTGCTGGTGGTGGGCACGCTGATGGATATGGCGCCGCTGATTCTGATTCTCACGCCCGTATTGCTGCCGGTGGCGACCTCACTGGGCATCGATCCGGTGCACTTCGGCATGATCATGCTGACCAATCTCGGCATCGGTCTCATTACGCCGCCGGTCGGCACAGTACTGTTTGTCGCCAGCGCGGTAAGTAAACAGAAGATTGAGCAGGTGGTCGGGGCGATGCTACCGTTCTACGGCATGCTGTTTATCGTTCTGATGCTGATTACCTATATTCCCGCCATTTCGCTCTGGTTACCGCGCCTGATGGGCGTGATGTAACGCAAAGAAAAACGGCCCGTGAGCGGGCCGTTTTTTTTCCTGCGATGCACTCTGATAATCACCATTGAGTCTCAACCCTGCTGGCTGTTTCGTGGTAACGTGAGAGCTTAGTCCGAAGCGGTAAAGGCGACTCATGACCACCAGAAAAATTGATACCACGCTCGTCAATGCAGGACGCAGCAAGCGTTATACCCAGGGCTCGGTGAACAGCGTGATTCAACGGGCCTCCTCACTGGTTTTTGATACCGTTGCGGAGAAAAAACGCGCCACCGCCGGTCGGGCAAAAGGTGAACTCTTTTATGGCCGTCGTGGCACCCTGACGCACTTTGCGCTGCAGGATGCGATGACCGAGCTGGAAGGCGGTGCAGGCTGCGTGCTCTACCCTTGCGGCGCGGCTGCCGTGGCCAATGCGATTCTGGCCTTTGTTGAAGCGGGTGACCACGTGCTGATGAGTGGCGCGGTCTATGAACCGACGCAGGACTTCTGTACGAAAATTCTGGCTAAGCTGCAGGTTTCTACAGGCTGGTTCGATCACTGTATCGGCAGCGAAATCGGTGAGCTGGTTCAGTCGAATACCCGGGTTGTTTTCCTGGAATCTCCCGCGTCTATCACCATGGAAGTTCAGGATATCCCAGCGATTGTGGCGGCTGTACGCGCCAAAGCGCCCGAGGCGATCATCATGATCGACAACACCTGGGCGGCCGGCATTCTGTTTAATGCGCTGGCGCACGGTATCGATATTTCCATTCAGGCCGGCACCAAATATCTGATTGGTCACAGCGATGCGATGATTGGCACCGCAGTCGCTAATGCGCGCTGCATCGATCAGCTGCGCGAGAACTCCTATCTTATGGGCCAGATGGCCGATGCCGATACCGCTTACATGGCAAGCCGGGGTCTGCGCACGCTGGGTACCCGTCTGCGCCAGCATGAAGAGAGCGCAATTCAGGTGGCAGAGTGGCTGGCGGCGCGTCCCGAAGTGGCGCGGGTGAATCACCCGGCGCTGGCGCAAAGCAAAGGTCATGAATTCTGGAAGCGCGATTTTAACGGTAGCAGCGGCCTGTTCTCATTTATCCTGCAGGAAAAATTAGACACACCCCAGCTGGCGGAATATCTCGATCACTTCCATCATTTCAGCATGGCTTACTCCTGGGGCGGCTATGAATCGCTGATCCTGGCGAATCAGCCGGAAGAGCTGGCAGAGATTCGTCCGGCGGGCGGTGTGGATTTCACCGGCACGCTGGTGCGGTTGCATATTGGCCTGGAGCATGTTGATGACCTGCTGGCTGACCTGGAAGCCGGTTTTTCGCGCCTGACGCGCTGAGTCGCTCAACAGAAAGTAAACAGAAGATAAACCGGGTCGCGGTGGCCCGCAGTGTTTGCCGGGCAGCGGCTCATTTGTTGTTAAAATTTATCCCGCATCGTTCAGATTGTTGGTGAGTTCACTGTACTGTCTGAACGCAGACGGATTGTTCCTTGTGACGTGATGGAATCGCTAATGGGTGTTTTACACGAGATTGTCCAGGCGCTCTGGCATCAGGATTTTGCCGCACTGGCAAATCCGGATGTGGTATGGGTAGTGTATGGCGTGATGTTTCTGACGCTGTTTCTGGAAAATGGTCTGTTACCCGCCTCTTTCCTGCCGGGAGACAGTCTGCTGTTGCTGGCAGGCGCGATGGTGGCTAAAGGGGTGATGGATTTTGTACCGACCATGGTGATCCTGACGACAGCTGCCAGCCTCGGCTGCTGGCTGAGCTATTTGCAGGGTCGCTGGTTGGGCAATACCCGACTGGTTAAGAGCTGGCTGATGCATCTGCCCGCGCAGTATCACCAGCGCGCCTGGAATATGTTTAACCGTCACGGTCTGATGGCGCTGCTGGTCGGCCGCTTCCTCGCGTTTATCCGCACCATCCTGCCTACCATGGCGGGCATTGCGGGCTTACAGAACAGTCGTTTTCAGCTGTTTAACTGGCTCAGCGGTCTGCTGTGGGTCGGCATTGTGGTGACCTTTGGCTATGGCATCAGCCAGGTGCCGTTCATCAAGCGTCATGAAGATCAGGTGATGGCGATTCTGATGATACTGCCGATGGTGTTGCTGGTGCTCGGTCTGTTCGGCAGCATTCTGGTGATCTGGAAACAGCGTCGCCAGAAACGCGCCTGACGTGCCCACAGCCTCGGGATCCGCCGCCTTCGGGCGGCCGGATCGGCGACCTACAAAGATGAATCCGTCACCGTCTGCCTGACACGATTAACCTCTTCCCCCGGCGTCACGCCAAAATAACGTTTAAATTCCCGCGAGAACTGCGAAGGACTTTCATAGCCAACCCGCACCGCCGCCGCACTCGCTTTCAGTCCATCGTGCAGCATCAGCAATCGCGCCTGATGCAGGCGATAGCGCTTGAGATACTGTAGTGGCGAGGTTTGCGTTACCGCTTTGAAGTTATGGTGAAAGGCTGAAACGCTCATGTTCACTTCTGCCGCCAGCGCATCGACGCTGAGGTTTTCCGCATAGTGATTTTCAATCCGCCGGAGGGCGCGCGCGATCAGGCTGAACTGCGTCTGTCGGCTCACCAGTGAGAGCAGTGCGCCGCCAATCGGGCCGGTCAGCACATAGTAGATAATTTCCCGCACGATGTGCGGCCCCAGCACCCGCGCATCGCGCGGCTGGGTCATCACATCCAGCAGTCGCTCAGCGGCACACAGCATCGGCTCCGTCAGCCAGGCCGAGTGAATGCCCGAGGTCTGTGGCTGCGGCTGAAACTGATCGTCATCACCAATTTCAATCAGCAGATCCTGCAGACTGGCGGTATCGACGTTGAGGCACAGCCCGGCAATGGGTATATCCGGCGAAGCCCAGGTTTCACACTCCACCGGCAGCGGCACGGTGAGCATCAGATACTTGCTGGCGTCATACTGAAACACGGTGCTGCCGAGATAACCGGTTTTGCTGCCCTGAAACAGGATCACAATGCCGGGCTGATACATCATCGGCGTACGCGGACGATATTGATTCGCATAAATCAGCGACACATTTTCGACCGGACAGAGACGGTCGTGACCGTGGGTCATTAACGTGACGACCTGCTGTGCCAGCCGGTGACACAGTGCATCGTGCGCCATAGCGACTCCTTTTTCGGACAAAAAGCCAGTTTGCCGTGCGAATGCCTGAATCGCCAGCAGCCAGGAGAATCAGGCAATAAATTTACCGAATCGGGCATAAGACCAGGCGTGCTGTTATCGACTGAGCTAAGCAGGCTGAGAATTGTTGGCTAGACTTAAGCACAGTGAAATCTCACGGATTAACCGCAACGGAAAGGAGCAACTATGGCAGACCAACCCATTATCAAACTGCGCGATGGCAATATGATGCCGCAACTGGGACTCGGCGTATGGCAGGCCAGCATTGAAGATGCACGTCATGCGGTGCTGAAAGCGCTTGAGGTCGGCTATCGTTCCATCGATACTGCCGCCGCCTATAAAAATGAAGAGGCGATTGGCCAGGCGCTCCAGGAAACCGACGTGCCGCGCGAAGAGATTTTCGTGACCACCAAACTGTGGAACGACGATCAGCAGAACGTTCAGCAGGCGATGGAAATCAGCCTGGAGAAACTGAAACTGGATCAGGTCGATCTCTATCTGATGCACTGGCCGTGCCCGGAAAAAGACAATTACGTTGATGCCTGGAAGAAGATGATCGAACTGCAGCAGCAGGGACTGACCAAAAGCATCGGTGTCTGTAACTTCCATGAAGCGCACCTGAAGCGCCTGCTGGATGAAACCGGTGTGACGCCAGTCGTAAACCAGATTGAGCTGCACCCGATGCTTCAGCAGCGTACGCTGCATGCGTGGAACGCGCTGCATCAGATCCAGACCGAATCCTGGAGTCCGCTGGCTCAGGGCGGCAAAGGGGTCTTCGATCAGGAGATCATTAAGTCGCTGGCGAAGAAATACAGCAAGACACCTGCGCAGATCGTGATCCGCTGGCATCTGGATAGCGGCCTGGTGGTGATTCCGAAGTCGGTGACGCCAGCGCGTATCGAAGAGAACTTTAAGGTGTTCGACTTCCGTCTGGATAAGCATGAAGTGAGTGATATTGCGAAACTGGACAGCGGCAATCGTCTGGGTCCGGATCCGGAGACGTTTAACTAAGGGGATGCGTCGCCCGGTGATGCATACACGCTGCCCTGGAACTGCAGAGTAGCGTGTAATTAACGCGGTCAGGCCGGTCTTTCCAGCCTGACCGCGCTGTTATGAAGTGGGCTGCACCTCAAGCTGCCCCGCCGTACCCCGATCGGCCAGTTCCAGCGTCTGGCTGTAATAGACGAACGGGAAATGATCGGATGAGCTTTGCGGGAAGGTGACCATCAGCTCCACGCTGCCATCCACCCAGACCGTATCTTTCCAGCCACGATCTTCGCCCATCGGCTGCGCCCCATTCACACTTTTAATCAGGAACATCACGCCCTGAATATGCAGTGACTGTGGCCGGTCAGCGTGCAGGATCCAGCGCTCAAAAGTGCCCTGCTGCGCGGTCGTGTCAATGCGGTTCATATCCCAGAGCGCGCCATTAATGCCCGGCATGCTGTCGCCAATGCGGAATTCGCGCGTGCGAACCGCCACACCATCCAGAATCTGATCGGCTAAAAGCCGCATCGGCAGATTATCTGTCACCAGCGGCAGTAAGCCGGTGGGTCGCAGCGTCAGGATCAGGGTAGAAGTAAGAATAGAGGATGGCTCAAAGAAACCGCGCAACCTATCCATGATGCCCGCCGCCGTACCCGCCGTTATCGACACTTCATCACCCTGCGACATATCAATCAGCACTTCGCGGCGTTCGCCCGGTGCCAGTGACAGACGCTGCACCGCCACCGGTGCAGGCAGATAGCCCTGATCGCTGGCGATGACCATAAACGGACGGTTGTCGCTTAGCACCATCTCATAACGTCGCGCATTTGAGGCGTTCAGCAAGCGCAGACGCACCCAGCCGCGTGACACCTCGACAAAGGGATTGCGTACGCCATTCACCAGCAGAGTATCACCCAGGAAGCCGCCATCCTGTGGCGGGTCATAGACTGGCGTGGCGAAGTTATCGAGCCGTTTGTCCTGAATGATAATCGGGAAGTCATCGACACCGTAATGCTTCGGCAGCGGCAGCTGTTTGCCGATATCATCTTCTACCAGCCACATGCCCGCCAGACCATTATAAATGTGCGGAGCCATGCGGTTTGGGGTATTAGCGTGATACCAGCAGGTTGCAGCCGCCTGACGAATCGGCAGCACTGGCGACCAGTCCACACCGGCCGACATCATACGTGGCGCACCGCCCATTAACGCCCCTGGCAGCTGCAAACCGCTGACCGTCATGGAGACTGACTCATTCAGCCGATTGCTGTAGATCAGCTTAACGTCATCGCCGCTGTAAACCCGAACGGTCGGCCCCAGATAGAGGCCATTAATGCCCCATACCGGCACTTTGTTATTGTCACCATTAAAGGACCAGTGGCTGCGCTGCATCGTCAGAAACAGCGGCTGGCCACGACGGGATTCCAGTAACGGCGGAATGGGCAGTGGCGTATCGCCATTAGCTGGAGAAGCGGCGCGCGCCGCATGAGGTAGTACACTGGCGCTAAGCGCCGCTCCGGCAGAAAGCTGGATGAACTGACGTCTGCTGAAAGACATAAAACTTCTGACCCTTTACGCGTGGCGCTGAGCGCCGACCCTGTTTTTATTGATCTGTTTTGCTGTGCTGCGTTCACGACGAGCCGGTAAAGGCTCGCCGGGTTGCATCCCTGCAGATGAGTTCGGCGAGTGATTCGCCGGTCAGATTTTTCCGTTTTTTTCGCGTTCGGCGACTTCGGCGTTCAACTCTTCCAGCTTTGCCGCCATCTGTTCGCGACAGTGGGTTGCCAGCTTACGTACCGACGACGACTCAAACGCTTTAACATCAACCGGTGGCAGCATTTCAACGATGACCAGTCCATTGTTCCAGCGGTTAAGATTGATCTTGCCGTGTGTGTTCGAGACCACAATCGGGATGATCGGCACACCGGCCGCCACGGCAGCGTGGAAGGCACCCGTTTTAAACGGCAGCAAGCCACGACCACGACTGCGCGTCCCTTCCGGGAACATCCAGATCGAGATGCGCTTGCTGTTGAACTGATCCACCAGCTCACCGATGGTGCCGCGCGCTTTAGCCCGGTCATCGCGATCAATCAGCAGATTACCGGTCAGCCAGTAGAGCAGGCCAAAAAACGGCACCCACAGCAGGCTCTTCTTGCCCACGGTGACCGTATAGGGCTGCACCATTTTAGCCGCAGTGACCATGTCGTAGTTGTTCTGGTGGTTGGCGATGTAGATCGCATTACCATAATTCTCTGCGCCTTCCGGTCTGCGTAACTCTACTTTCAGGCCAAACACCGTCGACAATTTGCCGAACAGACGACCAAACGTCGCGACGTGGCGCGGATCGCGGGGTGAAAAAAGACACCAGATACAGCCAAAGATACAGATTAAAATCGAATAAATGATGACGATAATGGCACGCAGAATCAGTAACATAGTTCCCTCATTGAGCCACGGCTGACGCAGGGTCAGCCGGGTAGTTTACGCTTCGCTATCCGGGCTCGCCGGACGCGCAGGCGCATCCAGTTCAACACGATCAATTTTTTGCAGGCCGCGCGGTAACAGCGTGCCGCGACGTCCGCGATCGGCGCGGAATTTCTGGAGTTCTTCACTGCGCAGCAGCATTTTACGCTTGCCCACGTGCAGCGTGATAGCGCTGCCCGGCGGCAGAATCATCAGCCAGGCCAGTTTATCCTGACCGGCAGCCGCTTCCGCTGACGGAATCGAGATGATTTTATTGCCCTTGCCTTTCGACATTTGCGGCAGTTCGCCAACCGGGAACATCAGCATCCGTCCCGCCTGTGTAATCGCCAGTAGCATGTCATCTTCATGATGGACGGCCATCGGCGTCATCACGCGGGCATTTTCCGGCAGCGTCAGCAGCGCTTTACCGGCGCGGTTACGTGATACCAGATCGCTGAAAGTACAGATAAAGCCGTAGCCTGCATCAGAAGCCATCAGCAGACGCTGGTCATCCGGCTCCATCAGCACCTGTTCAACAACGGCACCCGGCGGTGGCGTCAGCTTGCCGGTCAGCGGCTCGCCCTGACCGCGCGCGGAAGGCAGTGATGTCGGATCCAGCGTGTAGCTGCGGCCGGTGGAGTCGATAAAGGCCACCGGCTGATTGCTCTTGCCGCGTGCCGCAGCCAGATAGCTGTCGCCCGCTTTGTAGCTCAGTCCGGCCGGATCGATATCGTGACCTTTGGCGCTGCGCACCCAGCCCATCTGCGACAGCACAATGGTGACCGGTTCAGACGGCACCAGCTCGGTTTCGCTCAGCGCTTTGGCTTCTTCACGCTCACGCAGTGGTGAACGGCGATCGTCGCCGTAACTGGCGCTATCAGCCTGTAACTCTTTTTTCAGCAGGGTGTTCATCTTGCGTTCAGAGGCCAGCGTGGCCTGCAGCTGATCGCGCTCTTTTTCCAGATCCGCCTGCTCGGCACGGATCTTCACCTCTTCGAGCTTCGCCAGGTGACGCAACTTCAGTTCGAGGATCGATTCGGCCTGGGTTTCGCTGATGCCAAAACGTGACATCAGAACCGGCTTCGGCTCATCCTCAGTACGGATGATGTCGATGACTTCATCAATGTTCAGGAACGCAACCAGCAATCCTTCCAGGATATGCAGGCGGCGCAGCACGCGATCCAGTCGGTAATTAAGACGACGCTTGACCGTGTCGCGGCGGAACACCAGCCACTCGGTCAGGATCTCATGCAGGTTTTTCACCGCCGGGCGGTTATCCAGCCCGATCATGTTGAGGTTAACGCGGTAGCTTTTCTCAAGATCGGTGGTGGCGAACAGATGGTTCATTATCTGATCGAGATCGACACGATTGGAGCGTGGCACGATCACCAGACGGGTCGGGTTCTCATGGTCAGACTCATCACGCAGATCCTCAACCATTGGCAGCTTTTTATTGCGCATCTGGTTAGCAATCTGTTCCAGCACGCGTGCGCCGGAGACCTGATGCGGCAGCGCGGTAATGACCGCCTCACCCTCTTCCTTTTTCCATACCGCACGCTGGCGAATAGAGCCGCGACCGGTCTGATACATTTTACGGATCTCGTCACGCGGCGTAATGATCTCCGCCTCGGTCGGGTAATCCGGTCCCTGAACGATATCCAGCAGCGCTTCCAGCGTCGTTTTTGGTGCGTCAATCAGCGCAATGGCGGCCTGAGCGACTTCGCGCAGATTATGCGGCGGAATATCGGTCGCCATACCGACGGCAATGCCGGTAGTGCCATTGAGCAGGATATTAGGCAGACGCGCCGGCAGAATTTTTGGCTCCTGCAGCGTGCCGTCAAAGTTCGGCTGAAATTCCACCGTTCCCTGGCCTAGCTCACCTAACAGCAGCTCGGCATATTTTGACAGGCGTGATTCGGTGTAACGCATGGCTGCAAACGACTTGGGATCATCCGGTGCACCCCAGTTACCCTGTCCATCGACCAGCGTATAACGGTAAGAGAACGGCTGCGCCATTAATACCATCGCTTCATAACAGGCGCTGTCGCCATGCGGATGGTATTTACCCAGCACATCACCCACGGTGCGCGCGGATTTTTTAAATTTGGCGCTGGCATTGAGACCCAGTTCCGACATGGCGTAGATAATGCGTCGCTGTACAGGCTTCAGCCCGTCACCGATATAAGGCAACGCGCGGTCCATGATGACGTACATCGAATATTTTAAATACGCATCCTCGGTAAAGGTATGCAGGGCAAGACGCTCTGCACCATCCTGCGTCAGTTCACTCATGAATTTCTCATCCTCACATCGTGGCCCACAACGGCGGGACACCCGGCGGTGGTTTGGCGAGGATAGTACCTTATTCGCCAGTGTTAGTCACAGGGGAAGCGCGGGACAGCAGGCGTCACTCAGCGCGATTTCAGCCGACGGAAGTACCTGATTCTCGCGCCAGGTGCATGGACTCTCAGCGCGAGTGCGTCAGGGCTTTGCGCCCATCCACTGGCGGGCAATATCACGATATTCGCCGGTGGCGGTGCTGAGATGCACCCACTGGTCGACATAGAGCTTCCAGCTGATATCGTCACGCGGAATCATATAAGCCTTCTCGCCATACTGTAGCGGTTTGTCGGGATTGATCGCACAGAGCGTCGGGTAATGCTGCTGCTGAAAACGCGCTTCAGAGGCATCGGTAATCATCACATCCGCCTTTTTATCCACCAGTTGCTGGAAGATGGTGACGTTATCGTGGAACAGCGTCAGTGAGGCTTTCGGCAGATGGCTGTGTACAAAGGCTTCGTTGGTGCCGCCAGCCGGTTCAATCAGCCGCACGTCAGGCCGGTTTAGTTGCTCAATGGTCTGGAAGCGGTCTTTATCCGTGCAGCGCACCAGCGGGATTTTTCCATCCACATCCAGCGGCCGGGCGAACCAGGCGGTCTGCTGACGTTTCAGCGTGACGGAGACGCCGCCGACGGCGATATCACACTGTTTTGCCAGAAAGTCAGGCATCAGGGTTTTCCAGGTGGTCGGTACCCACTCCACTTTCGCGCCGAGCGACGTCGCCAGTGCGTTCGCCATGCTGATATCCAGCCCTTCATACTGACCATCCGGGCGAAGAAAGCTGTAAGGCTTGTAATCCCCGGTGGTGCAGACCCTGAGCGTTTTAGAACTGAGAATGGTGTCGAGATGAGATTGTGCCTGGACCGCACTGCTGGCCAGCAGTAAAGAGAAAACGATTTTTTTCATTTTGATGTTTTCTTGACTGTTTTCATAGTGAGTTTGCCCAACGATGGTGCCATAAACCGGCGTATTGTTGCTGCCACAGCAAAAGTGTTGTGATCTACCTCCCATTTTTCCGGGAATGGCGCACGTGTAAGCTAGGCGCCATATTCAGAAAACGAGGCAACCTGTGCATGAGCAAGATTTTAATTATTGATGGCGGCAAAACGTTTGCCCACTCTAAAGGTGAACTGAACCACACCCTGACCGATGTTGCAGCCAGTCAGCTGCGTGATATGGGCCATGAAGTGTCAGTGACCGTGGCCGACAGCAACTACGTGATTGCCGATGAAGTGCAGAAATATGTCGACAACGATGTCGTGATTTATCAGATGCCGGGCTGGTGGATGGGCGAACCCTGGACCGTGAAGCGTTACATTGATGAGGTCTTTACCGAAGGTCACGGCTCGCTCTACGCCAGCGATGGCCGAACCCGTTCTGATGCGGCGAAGAAGTACGGTTCCGGCGGTCTGCTGCAGGGCAAAAAATATATGCTGTCACTGACGTGGAATGCGCCGCTACAGGCTTTTACTGACCCGGAGCAGTTCTTTGAAGGTGTTGGCGTCGATGGTCTCTATCTGCACTTCCACAAAGCCAACCAGTTCCTGGGAATGGAAGCGCTGCCGACCTTTATCTGCAACGATGTGATCAAAGCACCGGACGTGCCGCGTGATATTGCCGCTTATCGGACCCATCTTAGCCGCGTTTTTGCGTAAGATGATGAGGGGCTACCCCTATTTTCCCACGAAAGAGGAATTCACGAATGTTAACCGTCGTTGCTGAAATTTGTGTTAAACCCGGTCGCCGTCAGGCCGTGCTGGATGCGGTGAAAAAGCTGATCCCGCTGGTGTTAGAAGAAGATGGCTGCCATCAGTATGACGCGTTGCTGGACCATCAGGCGCAGGTGCCGTGGAAGCAGAACTCGCCGGACTCCATTTTCATGTTAGAGCAGTGGGAAAGCCTGCGCCATCTTGAGCAGCATCAGCAGATGCCGCACATGGATGCGCATCGCAGCATCATTAAAGATGATGTGGTGGATGTGAAGATTCTGGTGCTGGAACCCAGCGCCTGATTAGTGCTGAAGGCTTTACTGCGGTTGTGTAGCTGGGGTTAAGGCTGGGGATAAATTCCGGCCACCGTCGCTGTGAGATCGAGCTGGCACAGGGATCAGGGTCAGATCGGAAAAACGCAAAAGCCGTCATCCATGACATGCCCGGCCCGCGCGATTACGCACCTCATCCCTGAGGTGCGCCCGTTACCGGGCCAACGCGTTGCGTTGTTCAAAAACGCTCCCGGCGTTTTTGTCCCAGGCCGCGGGACGTTTTCCTCCTCTGACCCTGGCCCCTGCGCGCTGAGCGAATGCATTGCGGTCAGATGTGCCCGAATGCGTAATTGTCATCTATCTGAACCTCTGTCCTGCGACAGAGGTTTTTTTGTTTCTGGCAGACCGGCTTACAGCAGTTGCCGCCGATCAATCTCACTGCGAAGAAAATCCAGAAAGCAGCCGATGCGCGAAGAGAGCGTGGTGTTTCGGTAATAAACCGCATGCACCGGCAGGCGCAGATCGCGGGTTTCCGCGGAGAGTACAGGCACCAGCCGGCCAGTGGCGCAATCTTCCCGGCTGAAAAAGTCGGAGATACGCGCAATGCCCTGTCCCGCCAGCGCCAGCTGCCGGATGGTTTCGCCACTGGAAGCTGAGATAGTCGGCTTAATACGCATGAAATCACCATCAGGCTGCAGGACCGGCCAGACGTTGAGGGATTCAGGATGACTAAAGCCGATTTTTTGATGCTGTGCGAGATCGGCCACGCTTTGTGGCGTGCCCGCTTTTGCCAGATAGGCCGGACTGGCCATCAACTGAATCGCACTGCTGCCGAGCAGCCGTGCATGTAATGTAGAGTCACGCAGTTCACCGATACGAATAGCAATGTCCGTCTGCTGCTCCAGCAAATCGATCATAATATCGTCGGTATTCAGCTCAAGCTGGATCAGCGGATAACGGGCGCGGAAATCGTCTACCAGCGGCACAATCACATGCAGCATGAAGGGTGTGGCAGCGTTCACCCGAAGCCGTCCTGACGGCATCTCGCGCCGCAGGGCAATCTGCTCTTCGGCCTGCTCAACGGAGGCCAGGATCTGGCGCGCATGCTCCAGAAAAACCTGACCCTCTTCGGTCAGCGCCAGCCGTCGGGTAGTGCGATGCAACAGCGTGGTCTGCAGCTTGCTCTCCAGCCGGGAGAGTGCCCGGCTGATGCCTGAACTGGTCTGCGCCAGCTGGGATGCCGCCGCAGTAATGGAACCACTGTCTACCACCGCCACCCAGGCACGTAGCTCTTCCAGGGTAATTTTCACAAGATTGCTGTCTCTGCTCTCTAAATCAGCCAGGTTCGATGAAGGTGTACAGGTGCAAGCATAAACAAAACAGGACGCTTTCGCGTCCTGTCTTTTACACGTCGATATCGGCCGTGTCGCCTTTTTCCTGCAACCAGTTGCGCCGGTCTTCGGAACGTTTTTTCGCCAGCAGCATATCCATCATGCGTATCGTCTGATCGACATCCTCTTCGCTGATAGTCAGCTGTACCAGGCGGCGGGTATTCGGATCCAGTGTGGTTTCACGCAACTGCAGCGGGTTCATTTCACCCAACCCTTTAAAGCGCTGAACGTTAGGTTTACCCTTTTTGCGTTTCAGCTGCTCCAGCACGCCCTCTTTCTCATCTTCATCCAGCGCATAGTAGACCTCTTTACCGAGATCAATACGGTAAAGCGGCGGCATGGCCACATAGACGTGACCATTGCTGACCAGTGAGCGGAAATGTTTGACGAACAGCGCACAGAGTAGCGTGGCAATATGCAGACCATCTGAGTCCGCATCCGCCAGAATGCAGATTTTGCCGTAACGCAGCTGCGAAAGATCTTCGCTGTCAGGATCAATGCCGATCGCCACAGAAATATCATGGACTTCCTGCGATGCCAGCACCTCATCGGACGAGACTTCCCAGGTATTCAGGATCTTGCCCTTGAGCGGCATGATCGCCTGATATTCACGATCGCGCGCCTGCTTGGCCGATCCGCCTGCCGAATCCCCTTCGACAAGGAACAATTCCGTTTTATTCAGATCCTGCGCGGTGCAGTCCGCCAGTTTGCCCGGCAGCGCCGGACCGCTGGTGAGCTTTTTACGCACCACTTTTTTGGCTGCCCGCATACGCCGCTGGGCGCTGGAGATCGCCAGCTCAGCCAGCTGTTCTGCCGTCTGAATGTTCTGGTTCAGCCACAGGCTGAAGGCATCTTTGACGACGCCAGAGACAAAGGCTGCGCACTGACGTGAAGAGAGACGCTCTTTGGTCTGCCCGGCAAACTGAGGATCCTGCATTTTGACCGACAGCACATAGGCACAGCGATCCCAGATATCTTCCGCTGAGAGTTTGACGCCACGCGGCAGGATATTGCGGTATTCGCAGAACTCGCGCATCGCATCCAGCAGTCCCTGACGCAGACCGTTAACGTGTGTCCCGCCCTGCATCGTCGGGATGAGGTTAACGTAGCTTTCGGTTAACAGTTCACCGCCTTCCGGCAGCCATAACAGCGCCCAGTCCACCGCCTCCACATCGCCGGCAAAACTACCGACAAAGGGTTTTTCCGGCAGTGTCGGTAAGCCATTCACCGCTTCGCACAGGTAGTCTGTCAGGCCATCTTCGTAGCACCAGGTCTGTTCGGTATTGTTCAGTTTGTCTTTAAAGACAATCTCAACGCCAGGACAGAGCACCGCTTTGGCTTTCAGCAGATGGGATAAGCGTGATACCGAGAAGCGTGGGCTGTCGAAGAAGCTTTCATCAGGCCAGAAGTGGACGCGCGTACCGGTGTTGCGTTTCGCCACCGTGCCGGTAACCGTGAGATCCTGAACTTTGTCACCATTTTCAAACGCCATGTCATAGATTTCGCCATTACGGCGCACCGTGACTTCGACGCGTTTTGACAAGGCGTTAACCACAGAAATGCCGACGCCGTGCAGACCGCCCGAGAACTGATAGTTTTTATTGGAGAACTTGCCGCCCGCATGCAGACGACACAGGATCAGCTCGACAGCAGGTACGCCCTCTTCCGGGTGAATATCCACCGGCATGCCGCGCCCATCATCAATAACTTCCAGCGACTGGTCAGCGTGCAGAATCACTTCAACCCGCTTCGCGTGGCCGCCCAGCGCCTCATCGACGCTGTTATCAATCACTTCCTGACCCAAATGGTTGGGCCGCGTCGTATCGGTGTACATGCCCGGACGACGGCGAACAGGCTCAAGGCCAGTCAGGACCTCAATGGCATCCGCGTTATAGTTTGATTGACTCATCGTAAATGTCTGATTAGAAGGGTGAAATTGGTGCGATTTCCGCATTACTCAGGGATGATTCAGACCAAGAAAGTCCAGAATCTGCGGGAAATGGCGCTCGAATCCAGTAAATGCATGATTTCCGCCCTCTTCTACCGTGTGACGGCACGCGCTGTAATAGTCGAGTGCCTGTCGGTAATCGAGAACTTCATCGCCGGTCTGTTGCAGCAGCCAGAGTAAATCGGGCGCTTCCAGCGGTTCAATCTGCATTACTTTGAGATCGTAAATGTGGCGTGACTCTAACACATATTGCTGGCCCGTGTAGGGATTCTGATTTTCGCCAAGGAAATCCACCAGCAGTTCAAAAGGGCGTACTGCGGGATTGACGACAACGGCCGGCAGCATAAAACATTGGGACAGCCAGGTAGCGTAATATCCGCCCAGCGACGATCCTACCACGCCCAGGGTTTCGCCACTGCGGCTCAGCACCAGGTCTTCCAGCACTGCCGCCGCATCAGCGGGAAAGGTCGGCAGCTGTGGCACGATCATTTCAATTTCCGGATGCTGCATCGCTAACCATTGCCGGAACTGAGTCGCCTTCGCGGACTGCGGCGAACTGTTAAAACCGTGCAGATAGAGCAGTGCTGCCACGCGTCAGTATCCTTCGGAGTCTAAATCGGGACGAAAAGCGTCGGTGTCAAGCCGGTTCACTTCGGTCTCAAGGCCGCCATCCGGATGCAGTGTAAACCAGCGCCAGCCGGGAGCCACGGTGTCAATCGCAAAACTGGTACAGTGCGGTTTGAACTGGACACAGGTAGAGGGCGTCGCCAGCACCCGACGGCCATGCCATTCCATATCCAGCTCCTGGTGAATATGGCCACAGACCAGCGTCCGGGCTAACGGATAGCGCTGTAACACGGCATCAAGCTGATGCGAATTGCGCAGGCTGTGCTGATCGAGCCAGGTGCAGCCAGAGGCCAGCGGATGGTGATGCAGCATAACCAGCGTATGCCGTTGCGGAAAGCGGGCCAGCGCGTTGTCGAGCCACTCCAGCTGATAGTCGCTCAGCATTCCATGCGGAACACCGTAGACCTGGCTGTCGAGCAACACAATCTGCCACTGCTCACCCACCAGCACCTGCTTATGGGCATTGATGTGCGCTGCCGCCAGTGTATCCACCATTGCGGGCTGAAAATCGTGATTACCGGGTAGCCAGACGCAGGGCCGCGGCAAGCGAGAGATGCCCTCAGCAAAATGCTGATAGGCTTCGATAGAGTGATCCTGGGCGAGATCGCCCGTGGCGATGATCAGGTCATAGTCGCGATGTTGCGCAATAATCGCATCCAGCACGGCGTCGTAGCTCGACCAGGTGTTCACCCCAAGCAGCGATTCATGTTTTCCCGCGAACAGGTGAGTATCCGTGATTTGCAAAATCCTGATTTCGGAACCGTTCGCTGCAGGAAGAGTTAGCAGGCTATCCAAAGCGTTTCCTTCGTCTCCACGCCATTTACTGCATTATACGCATCAGCAGACCGGAACCGCCATCGCGCCATGTGCCAGGCAGTAACGCAGCCAGTCTGCGAGAAACTGGTTTATCTGATGTTTTTCATCGCGCTGATGCAATTTTTTATTAGGATAATCATAGCGCGCTTTGAACCGATAGATCTGTTGAGTTGAACACACTTCGGCGACCATCGCATCATGATAGAGCCTGACCGACATCGAGGGCAGACTCCAGTAACTCACGGCAGGTGCGACCTGGCGGATCTCCACCAGCGTGGTGTAGCGTGTCGACTCCTGAATCGTCAGTTGATAACGGGCGCCACTCACCTGATAGATCACCGATTCTCCCGCCTCATCGTTACGCGGCAGCAGGCGGCGTAACTGGGCGAAATTGGTTTCGCAGAGCCGCATCATTTCGGGAAAGTCAGGGGTATAGCGCTGTTTCATTTTTGTATCCACTCTTCGCGTAGTTTTTCATGGTGCAACGCCAGCCATTGCAAGGCGATGACAGACGCCGCATTATCAATTATCCCCTCTTCCACCCAGCGGTACGCCTGTTCGCGGCTCACCACATGGACAAGAATATCCTCATTCTCTTCCTCCAGACCATGGCATCCCTCTGCCTGGCTGGCATCCACTTCCCCAATCAGCACCGATAAACGTTCGCTGGTGCCGCCAGGGCTGGCCAGATAGCTAAGCATGGGCTTAACCCGACCGACGTCCAATCCTGCTTCTTCAACGGCTTCACGGCGCACAACCTGCTCGACCGATTCACCGGGCTCGATAATACCGGCGACCATCTCCAGCAGCCAGGGTGAAGCACTGCTGTCATAAGCCGGGATGCGGATCTGTTCAATCAGCACCACTTCATCGCGTAAGGGATCATAAGGTAGCAGCACGGCAGCATGTCCGCGCTCAAAAACTTCGCGTTGCACTTCTCCACTCATTTCGCCATTAAACTGGCGGTGGCGGAAGCGGTATCGCTCAACGGAAAAAAAACCTTTGTAGAGTGTTTCTCGTGCAATAATTTCTACATCGTTTTTTGTGAAAGTCACAGGGGATTTTTTTTCTTCCGGCATCATCAGGTTCCTTGTGCAGATTGGGGTGGAGCGAAAAAAGCCTGTAACCGTGCTCCATGTAAGTAGTTCTTTCTGAAATATTTACGTAGATTAGAGATAGAAGGCACTTTCAGCCAACTTATCTCACAGTTGCCCTCTGCTAGAATCGGCGATAATTTTTTGGCTTACCCGGCAGCGCACCCACTGCAATTTGCTGCAACAAAAGGAATGCAAATGAAAAAACTGCTCCCATTTTTTATTGGGCTTAGCCTGGGCGGTTTCAGCTTCGCCAGCCAGGCCGAAGACCTGCTTCAGGTTTACCAGCAAGCACGTCTGAGCAACCCGGATCTGCGCAGCGCCGCTGCCGATCGTGATTCTGCTTTTGAGAAAATCAACGAAGCGCGTAGCCCATTATTACCTCAGCTCGGACTGGGTGCAGACTACGCCTATAATAACGGTTATCGCGACAGTAGTGGTCTTCATTCCAACACGACCAGCGGCTCTCTGAATTTAACCCAGACTATTTTCGACATGTCGAAATGGCGCGCGCTGACTCTGCAGGAAAAGACCGCCGGTATTCAGGATGTGACCTATCAGGTGGCGCAGCAGGATCTGATTCTGAACACCGCAACGGCCTACTTCAACGTGCTGAAAGCGATTGATACCCTTTCTTACACTGAAGCGCAGAAACAGTCTATCTACCGCGAGCTGGATCAGACCACCCAGCGTTTTAACGTTGGCCTGGTTGCCATCACTGATGTTCAGAACGCTCGTGCGCAGTATGACAGCGTGCTGGCCAATGAAGTGACCGCGCGTAACAATCTTGATAACAACGTAGAAACGCTGCGTCAGATTACCGGCATGGACTATATGTCGCTGGCGTCGCTGAGCATTGATCGTTTCAGAACCGATAAGCCCGAAGCGGTGAGTGCGCTGCTTAAGCAGGCAGAAAGCCGTAACCTGTCACTGCTCTCTGCGCGTCTGAATCAGGATCTGGCGCGTGAGCAGATTCGCTCAGCGGAAACCGGCCATATGCCGACGCTGGATCTGACCGCCTCCACCGGCATGTCAAACAGCAAATATGGCGGCAGCCGTGCAAACCAGAGCCAGGGTTCTACCGATTCAATTACCGGTTCAAACCAGGTTGGCCTGAGTTTCTCACTGCCACTGTATAGCGGCGGCAGCGTTACCTCTCAGGTGAAACAGGCGCAATACAATTTTGTCAGCGCCAGCGAACAGCTGGAAAGCGCTCACCGCACAGCAGTACAGACGGTACGCTCCTCGTTTAACAACGTGAATGCGTCTATCAGCAGCATCAACGCCTACAAACAGGCAGTCGTCTCTGCGCAAAGCTCACTGGATGCGTCCGAAGCGGGCTATCAGGTGGGTACACGTACCATCGTCGATGTGCTGGATGCAACGACCGTGCTCTACAACGCGAAACAGCAGCTCTCTGATGCGCGTTATAGCTACCTGATTAACCAGCTGAATATCAGCTATGCACTGGGTACGCTCAACGAGCAGAGCCTGCAGAAACTGAACAGCCAGCTGGGTAAAGAGATCCCGACTTCCCCGGAAACGGTGGCGCCGGAAAATGCCCAGCAGACCGCTCGTGTGGATAGCGGTCCGGTGGCAACTGGCTCGTCTGAGGCAGCGCGTCCTGCGGCTCGCCACAGCAGCGGTAATCCTTTCGGTCAATAATCAGTGGACGGGCTGCTTTGCGGCCCGTCTCTCTGTTGAACGTATAACTAAGTAAAGATCCCTGTTGTATCAGGCCTCCAGCTTCAATTTTACCCCCCCTTCCCCTATTCTATGCGCTACCTTTGGGCACAGGATAATCATAATGAAACGCACAAAATCTATTCGCTATGCCGCTTTTCGTAAAAGCTGGCAGGCACGCCACTTGACGCCCGTTGCTATCGCCGTTTCAGCCGTATTTATGCTCGCTGGCTGCGAACAGAACGATGAAACGGTTTCGATGTACCAGAATGCGGATGACTGTTCGAAAGCCAATCCGGGCCAGAGTGCGCAGTGTACTACCGCATTCAATGAGGCTAAAAAAGAGGCTGAACGTACTGCGCCAAAATATGCCACGCGTGAAGATTGTGTCGCTGAATTTGGTGAAAATCAGTGTCAGCAGACACCGGCTCAGGCGGGCGTTGGCACCACCAATGCTGAATCGCAGCAGAGTGGCGGCAGCTTCTGGATGCCACTAATGGCCGGTTACATGATGGGCCGCATGATGGGCGGTGGTTCGGGCTTTGCGCAGCAACCGCTATTCTCACCGAAAAATGCCCGCAGCCCGGCAAACGGCCAGTTTGTTGATGCCTCCGGCCGTAACTATGGTGCTGCCACTTCCGGCAAAACCATGACCGTGCCTAAAACGGCGCTGGCACCGAAACCGGCAACGACCTCCACCATTACCCGTGGTGGCTTTGGTGAAACCGTCGCGAAACAGAACAGCATGCAGCGTAGCAGCGCCAGCGGCACATCCAGCCGCTCAATGGGAGGCTAACGCCCCGATGGAACGCATTGCCATTTCAGAACGCCCAGGCTGGCGTGAAAAAGCCACCGAGTTCGGTTTTCGTTTTCATACCATGCATGGCGAACCCTACTGGTGTGAAGATGCTTATTACCAGTTCACGCTGGCGCAAATCGAGCATCTGGAAGATGTCACTGCAGAACTGCATCAGATGTGCCTGCAGGTCGTGGATAAGGTCGTAAACAGCGAAGCGCTGCTGACCAAATTCCGCATTCCAAAACACACCTGGGACTTCGTACGCGATTCATGGCATCAGCGTCAGCCGTCGCTTTACTCACGCCTTGATCTTGCCTGGGATGGCAAAGGCGATGTGAAGCTGCTGGAGAACAATGCCGATACGCCGACCTCACTGTATGAAGCGGCATTTTTCCAGTGGCTGTGGCTGGAAGACCAGCTCAACGCAGGTCAGCTCCCGGCAGGCAGTGACCAGTTTAATAGCCTGCAGGAAAAGCTGATTGAACGTTTTGCCGCATTACATCAGCAGCACGGCTTTAACTGGCTGCACTTCGCCTGCTGCCGCGACACCGACGAAGATCGTGGCACCGTGCAATATCTTCAGGACTGCGCTACTGAAGCGGGGCTGCCGAGTGAATTTCTCTATATAGATGAAATTGGCCTGGGCGAAAAAGGGGAATTTACTGACGCTCAGGATCAGGTGATCAGTAACCTGTTCAAGCTCTATCCGTGGGAGTTTATGCTGCGTGAGATGTTCTCAACCAAGCTGGGTGATGCTGGCGTACGCTGGCTTGAACCGGCATGGAAAAGCATCGTCTCAAACAAAGCCCTGCTGCCGTTGCTGTGGGAAATGTTCCCGAATCACCCTAACCTGCTGCCCGCCTGGTTCGCCGAAGATGACGTTCCGCACATGGACAAATATGTGGTGAAGCCGCTATTTTCACGTGAAGGTGCCAATATCCGGATCGTAGAAAATGGTCAGGAGATTGCCCGCGTTGATGGGCCATACGGTGAAGAGGGAATGATCGTTCAGCAGTTCCATCCTCTGCCTAAATTTGGCGACAGCTATACGCTGATCGGCAGCTGGCTGATTGACGATCAACCGGCGGGTATTGGCCTGCGTGAAGATCGCGATTTGATCACTCAGGATCTCTCCCGTTTCTACCCGCACGCATTTATCGGCTAACGCGCCGCGAGAATACAGGTCAGCTTCTGGCCTGTATTCTCTTAGCTTTGCCCTAACCTACCTGAACCGACAACATGCTGATTGCACCCATCTCCATGCCATCAATCGGAATGCTGATGGTTTCATCCTGCTGACGTGCGCCCAGCACATACAGCAGCGGCAGATAGTGTTCAGGTGTCGGGTTAGATAGCGCCGCACCCGGATGGTCCATAAAGTTAACGAGCGGATGAGAAGCCGCATTGCTCTGCACCGCCAGGTTATCGCGGACAAACTGCTCAAAACTGCTGGCCCACGGATAGACTTCGCTGTTGCCGTCCCAGCGCACTTTACGCAGGTTATGCACCACGTTGCCGCTGGCGACAATCATCACACCCTGATCACGCAGCGCAGCCAGTTTCTGGCCCATCTCAAAGTGCCACGCCGCTGGTTTAGTGCCATCAATGCTTAGCTGCACGACCGGAATGTCGGCATCGGGATACATCCTGATGAGGACGCCCCATGATCCATGATCCAGTCCCCATTCCTGATCAAGCTTTACGTCGACAGGCGCTAAAAGCTCTGCCAGTTGCTGGGCCAGTTCAGGCGATCCCGGCGCCGGATAGCGTGTGTCAAACAGCGCCTGCGGGAAGCCACCAAAATCATGAATCGTCTTAGGATGAGCCATTGCTGTCACGGCGGTGCCGCGCGTATACCAGTGCGCTGAAACCGCAATAATCGCACGTGGACGTGGCAGAGTGTCACCCGCATGACGCCATGCGGCGGTATAGCGGTTCTCTTCAAGGGCATTCATTGGGCTGCCATGACCCAAAAACAGCGCTGGCATACGTAACTGGCTCATTCGTGATCCCCGGGATCGTCTGTTTGATAGCCACTACGATACGCGCATTCGCCGCTTTATCACGCTGATAAGCATGATGGAGATCATCAGGAAATTTGAATGAAATTTAACGTAGCAGGAATTTCAGATATTTATCGGATAAAAGAGAAGGAAAGCGAGGATTAAAACCGGGCCATCCTGAGGACGGCACAAAGGAAACAGGCCCGAAAGGGGCCCGTTAAATGCAGCAGAACGATTAGCTGGCGTGGCGCGTTTCGTGCGTGCGACGCCATGCAATCAGGTCTTCGATAGTCACTACTGGCATGTTGTGCTGGCGAGCGAAAGTAATCGCTTCGGGTGCATGAGCCATGCTGCCGTCATCGTTGGTCAGTTCGCAAAGGACACCGGCAGGCTTGAAGCCGGCCAGCGTCACTAAATCGATGGTCGCTTCCGTATGTCCGCCACGTGTTAATACACCGCCTTCGCTGGCGCGCAACGGGAAGACATGGCCCGGGCGATGCAGGTCAGAAGGTTTGGCATTGTCGGCGATAGCTGTACGGATAGTGGTGATACGATCCTGAGCGGAGACACCCGTGGTGACGCCTTCTGCGGCTTCAATGGTCACAGTGAATCCGGTGCCAAAGGAGCTGGTGTTGTTTTCCACCATCATAGGCAGATCGAGCTGCTGGCGACGCGCTTCGGTCAGGCAGAGGCAGACGATGCCACTGCCGTGACGAATGGTCAGCGCCATCTGTTCAACCGTCATGGTTTCTGCGGCGAAGATCATGTCGCCTTCGTTTTCACGATTTTCATCGTCGAGTACCATCACACCGCGTCCCTCACGCAGGGCGGCGATAGCACGTTCTACACGCTGTTCAGGCGTGCCAAATTCAGAAAGTAGCGTCTGATTCATGGTAATAAAAACCTTAAAATGTATGGGTTACCAGAATCAGGGCGTGCTTAGGAGTGACGTCAAAAAGACGTGGCAATAACGTGAAGCAGACACAATTGTCCGACAGAAGTCGTTACCCTCTCCCATCCGGACTGTAACCGTCGGCCCCGGAATTACACCGGATCTGCTGACCTTTATCTCTCTTTTCATCAAGATAAAGCGCTCGCGGGCTTTCAGCCGAAGCTGATTTACCGCCGGTGGGGAATTGCGCCCCGCCCTGAGAATAAGCCTTTAAACTATAACGCCGATCGTTTGAAGCGGCAATCATCAATAGCGCAATTGCTTTTGCATTTCCTGCGTTACCGATTTGAGGTTTATCCTTTTCATTTCTGGCATTACACTTAACACTTATTACGTTGGTAAACACGCTGACACAGCTCCCGTAACCAGGAAATCATCATGATCGACACGAAAAAAATTGAACAACTTGCCCGTCAGGTTCACGAAGCGATGCCTAAAGGTGTTCGTGAGTTTGGTGATGATGTCGAGAAGAAAATTCGTCAGGTTCTTCAGGCGCAGCTGACCCGTATGGATCTGGTCAACCGTGAAGAGTTTGATGTGCAGACGCAGGTATTGCTGCGTACGCGTGAGAAACTGGCGGCGCTGGAACAACGTCTGGCCCAGCTGGAAAGTCAGGGTTCGTCAGCCGGTACGCCACCGACCGCAACGGCACCTGTCACCACTTCTGCAGCAGTCACCCCTTCTGCCTCCGTAGCGAGTTCGCCAGCGGCGTCACCGGCATCGGTTGCCGACGTGGCGAAGCCTGTTGCGGACAATAAGCCAGAATAAGCGGTTTAGCGGGAGCCCGGCTCCCGCTTACTGCTCTGCTTCAGCTACCGCGAATGGTTTTAATAATGTTGGTGGTAGAGATACCGTCTTCGAAGTTCAGCACCTGCACGTCGCCGCCATTTGCCCAGACCTCTTTACTGCCCGCGATATCTTCCGGCTTGTAATCGCCACCTTTGACCAGCAGGTCCGGCAGAATGCCGGCAATCAGACGCTGCGGCGTATCCTCTTCAAATACCACCACCCAGTCGACCGCTTCCAGTGCGCCCAGCACGATCATCCGGTTTTCCTGTGGATTCACCGGGCGGCTTTCGCCTTTCAGACGTTTAGTTGACGCATCACTGTTCACCGCAACAATCAGTCGATCGCCGAGCTTGCGGGCATTTGCCAGATAGGAGACATGGCCGGCATGCAAAATGTCGAATACGCCGTTGGTCATCACCACTTTTTCGCCACGACGGCGGGCCATCTCAACGGCGGCTTTTAACTGCGCTTCCGTCATGATGCCAAAACCCTGTTCAGGGCGGGCGTGAATCGCATTTTCCAGCTCGACGGTGCTGACAGTCGATGTACCCAGTTTACCCACCACCACACCCGCCGCGGCATTGGCCAGGAAACAGGCTTCTTCCAGCGAGTCACCCGCAGCCAGCGCCGCAGCCAGCACGCCGATCACCGTGTCGCCGGCACCGGTCACGTCATAAACTTCCTGTGCCTGAGTCGGCAGATGCAGCGGTGCTTTGCCCGGCTGCAGCAGCGTCATGCCATTTTCTGAACGGGTCACCAGCAGCGCAGCGAGATCAAAATCTGCAATTAACTGCGCGCCACGCGCGACGATCTCTTGTTCGTTTTTGCATTTGCCGACCACGGCTTCAAATTCAGAGAGGTTCGGCGTCAGCAGCGTCGCGCCCCGGTAACGCGCAAAATCAGTGCCTTTCGGATCGATTAATACCGGCACGCCCGCTTCGCGCGCCAGCGTAATCATGGTCTGCACGCTGGAGAGCGCGCCTTTGGCGTAGTCGGACAGAACCAGTGCACCGGCTGCTGCCAGTGACTCACGCATTTTCTGATGAATCGGCGCCGGATCAACCTGATCAAATCCCTCTTCAAAATCGAGACGGATCAGTTGCTGATTGCGGGAAAGCACGCGCAGTTTGGTAATCGTCGGATGGCTTTTGATCGCCACAAAGTCACAATGAACGTTGACGTCTTTCAGCGTGTTACTCAACACGCGCGCCGCATCATCTTCACCGGTCAGGCCAATCAGGCGCGACGCGGCACCGAGTGCTGCAATGTTCATCGCTACGTTTGCCGCGCCGCCAGGGCGCTCTTCAACCGTGTCCACTTTCACCACCGGCACCGGCGCTTCAGGGGAGATACGGCTGGTTGGGCCATACCAGTAACGATCCAACATTACATCGCCAACAACCAGCACTGAGGCTTGGCCGAACGCGGGCAGAGTCACTTTCATTCCAGACACTCCAGACTGCATTAAAAATAGTGCGCGGATGATAGCACAGTTGCGATTTGTGCTATCAGCATCACGCCAGGATAGACGCAGGCGTTACCAGCCAGCGCTGCCAGCTGTTCATCACCGTCTGCCGTTCCGCTGCATACGCCTCGGGTTCAACATGACCAGGCAACTCCTGCAGGGCGCGATGGTGCAGTGCGTCGCGCAGCGTCACATAGGCCTGCGACAGCGCCTGCGCTTCATCTGCGGGCATTTTATGGTACTTCGCCATCAGCTCAAAAATGCGCACATTGTCAGACCAGCGCGTCAGTTCAGGCTGCTCAGCGGCGTAGCGTAAGACAAGATATTGGGCGATGAATTCAATATCGGTGATGCCACCCGCGTCGGCTTTGATATCCCAGCGCCCTTTATGTTTGTTACTGAGATGAGTACGCATCTTTTCACGCATCTCGCGTACTTCGGTTTGCAGCGCATCCGCGGCGCGTGGCAGTGAGAGAATCGCCTGACGGATTACGTTAAAACGTTCACCCAGTGTCGCCTCGCCAAATACTACGCGCGCCCGGACCAGCGCCTGATGCTCCCAGGTCCAGGCCTCACTGCGCTGATACTCCTCAAAGGCCTCAAAGGTACTGACCAGCATGCCCGCCGCACCCGAAGGACGCAGCCGCGCATCGACTTCATAAAGAATGCCGGACGAAGTGCGGGTACTGAAGAGATGCATGATGCGCTGGGCCAGGCGCAGATAGAACTGACGGCCATCAATGCTGCGCTCCCCTTCTGTTACCGCGTCAGCCGGACAGTCATGCAGGAAGACGAGATCCAGGTCGGAACTGTAACCCAGCTCCCAGCCACCCAGCTTGCCGTAGCCCAGCACCGCAAAGCCGCGCTCATGTTCATTACTCAGATGCGAAGGACGCCCGTAGCGCTGTACCATCATATTCCACGCCTGGCGGACCACCGACTCGATAATCGCCTCTGCCAGCCAGGTAAGATGGTCGCTGACTTTCATCACGGGCAGCGTGCCCGCAATGTCAGCCGCAGCAATGCGCAAGTGTTGCGCCTGCTTAAACTGCCTCACGGCTTCCAGCTGCTGCTCTTCATCCTCAGTGGGGATGCGCAGCAGGTACTGACGCAGCTCATCGCGATAGGCGTCGGTGGCCGTCGGCTGATAGAGCGTGGCGGGATCGAGTAATTCATCCAGCAACAAGGGGTGACGCGCCAGCTGGCTGGCCACCATCGGTGAGGCGGCGCACAGGCGAATCAGGTGACGCAGCGCACCGTGATATTCGGTCAGCAGCTCCAGATAGGTACTGCGGGTCAGCACGCCGATCAGCAGCGGTGTCAGGCGACTCAGCGTGACAGCCGCATCGTCACGCGGGCAGACTTCGCTCAGCAGTCGCGGCATCAATTGATCCAGCGCCTGACGACCACGCGGACCGATAGTGCGTCGATTGATATCCTGACGAAACGCCTCCAGTGTCTGATGCAGCGTTAATCGCTGCTCGTCGCTGAGCTGCGGGACCAGCGGCGCAAGCTCGCTATCCTCCAGCTGGTCCTGCCACAACACCTGAAACTCTGCCAGCTCACGCTGATCGCCAATGTCTGGAGTATCTTCACCAATCAGCTCGTCAAAGATGGCGCGTACCGCCGCCATCTGATCGTCGAGCCGCGTCATCAGAGCATCCCAGTCGACACAATCCATCGCCCATGCCAGACGGGCACGATGCAGTTCATCTTCTGGCAGCGTTTGGGTCTGCTCGTCGCCCAGGCTTTGCAGCAGATTCTCCAGCCGCCGCAGGAAGAGATAAGCGTCGCGAAGTGCATCGACCTGCTCAGCAGGAAGCAGGGCCAGATTTTTGATCGCCTCCAGCGTCGGCAACAGCGATCGCAGCTGAAGCGAGCGCTCTCGTCCGCCACGAATCAGCTGGAACACCTGCACGATAAACTCGGTTTCACGGATGCCGCCCGCACCCAGTTTGATATTGTTTTTGAGCCCACGTCGACGAACTTCGCGGCTGATCATCCCTTTCATGTTACGCAGGGACTGGATCACGCTGAAGTCGATGTAGCGCCGGTAAACAAAGGGCCGCAGCATCTGCTGGAGCTCCAGACTCCAGCGATCGTGGTCATCCCCCATCAGCCGCGCTTTGACCATGGCATAACGCTCCCAGTCGCGCCCCTGCTCCTGGTAATAATCTTCCAGCGCAGCAAAACTCATCACCAGCGGGCCGCTGTCGCCAAACGGACGGAGCCGCATATCCACCCGATAGACAAAGCCATCCATGGTGGGTTGATCCAGCACTTTGATCAGCCGCTGTCCCATGCGGGTAAAGAACTGGGCGTTGTCGAGCTCACGCCGTCCGCCGCGTGTGGTGCCGTTTTCCGGCCAGGCAAAAATCAGGTCGATATCAGAGGAGAAGTTGAGTTCGCCGCCGCCCAGCTTGCCCATGCCCAGAATCAGCAACGGTTGAGCATCACCCTCCGCATTACAGGGTGTACCAAAATCACGACAGCAATCCTGATAGACCCAGTCACGCGCACGGCTGATCAGCACTTCAGCTAAGACGCTGAGCTGCTGCAGGCTTTGTTCGGTCGTCGCGTGTTGCAGAGCCTGCATCCAGGCGACACGTACCAGCATACGGCGTCGAAACAGCCGCAGTTCGCGCATCAGGCTCGCTTCGCTGTCGACTGCATTCAGCGCCTGATTCAGCCATGCAGAATAGTGTTGCCACTCATCAGGCTGCGGCGGCTGGTCGAGCATCGTCTGCCACCAGTCGGGATGTTGTTGCAGGTTTTCCAGCACAAAATCGCTGAAAGCCAGTCCGGCAGCCTGCTCCGGACTGAGCGAATCCAGCGGAATCTCCAGCTGTCGGGCGGCCGCTTCGGCCTGGTCGCGTAGCAACGCGGGCAGTGCTGACAACATAACTCCCTCCTTGATGGCGTGACGGAATGTCCCTTAGCGGGCAGCGCCGCTGGTGAGCCAGAACGGCTGCTGTTTCAGGGCCTGCGACGTCAGCCAGGCTAATCCGGACGTCTGTTTTTCGTGAATCGCTGACTGCAGTTGCTGCCAGGGATCAAGCCAGGCCATCACCGTTTCCACAGGATAAGAACCCGCCAGCAGGTGCACCGTCAGCAGCTGACGCGCCAGACGGGTGGCTTTGTCCTGATACTCATTAGGCTGTTTTACCGTAATGAAGGTTTCTCTCAGATCGGCATTAACACGGCTCAGCATGATATCGCTGAAGCGTTTAAACGATCCCTGAAGCTTGGCTTCTCCTTTAGCGTCGATCCACTGACGCCATTGCGATTCCGCCAGCCAGTGGGTCAGCGCAAGTTGCGTCTCAACAGAGAGGGAAGATAAGCAGAACGTGGTGGCTTCCTGCTCTTCATTCACCAGCGTCTCTTCCAGCGTGGTCAGTTGCTGACGCAGAGCGCTACTGGCTTTACGCGGCACCAGCGCACCAAACAGACTGAACGCCTGACGCAGCAGATCCAGCGCTTCGCGCACTGCGTCCTGCGCCGCCGCGTTACCACGCAGCCAGACTTCTTCATGATATTGCCAGTGACGAAGCCCCGCCGACATTGAGGCGACCATACCCTGCTCCACAGTCGCTTTCGCACCGGCTTTCAGCAGCGGGAACGCCTCAACCTGACGCGGTGGATTACCCTGGGCCAGCTGATAGCCTCGGGCGGCTTTGCTCAGGCTGCCCATACGCAGACCGCCCAGCGCCACCAGCTGCTGCGCAAAGGCCAGCAGATCCTGGCGTTCACCCCGTTTCAGCTCTAATTCGATCTCGCACAACGGTTCGCTGAGCTCACCCGCCGTGACTTCGCCCTGATCAAATGCCACTTCAATTTCACTGTTGCCTGCGGTGATCAGCCAGACTTCACGCTGGAAATGGGTAGTGAACAGCGGCTGTAAGCGCGGCTGCAGCGCAGTGACATCGGTGCCCTGCGGCCAGATCTCTGCGGGCAGGCGCGCAATGTCGAGCACTGGCTCACTGAGTTCTACATTGTATTCCGGACGCTGATGCAGTCCGCCAAGCGTCTGCCCCGCGGCTTTCAGCGTCATTTCATAGCGCTTGTCAACGCCACGGATACGCAATCCCATGTCCCAGCGTCGCAGCTGGTTATCGTCGGTTTCGAAGTAGATATTGGTCAGCTCGCGAGCAGCCTGATGCTGATGCGGCAGAGTGGAGAGCAGTTCAGCCAGTTTCCCGGCTGCCTGGGGAGTTGCAATGAACTTTAGTTCGATTTCGATGGTCATAATTTTTTATTCACTACGCCGCTGGCACTTAAGAGGGTTTTTCCTGCATATTTCAGGGGATTATCAGCAGGTTACTCATGCTGTCGCCTGGAGGGCAAGGGGTTATCAGGCGAAGATTAATGCACAGAAGCCGCGCTGTCTCTGCTTTCTTTGCTCTTTCGCAGACCTTTTCGCACTCTCATGAGACCAGGATAGTTCTCATTCAGATTTATGCGAGGCCTCTCCAGACTGTGCCGGTAAATTTTAAGTCAGACTAAGCCAAACGAAATCGAATGAAAAAAATTACACTCGCTGGACTCACTTTGCTGGCCCTTAGCAGCCTTGCACCTGCCCATGCCGACGAAAAACGTTATGTGTCTGATGAGCTTTCGACCTGGGTTCGTAGCGGGCCGGGCGATCAGTTCCGCCTGCTCGGTAAGCTGAATGCCGGGGAAGAAGTACAGCTGTTACAGACCAACAACGATACTCATTATGGCCAGATCCGTGATTCGGAAGGCCGCACCACCTGGATTCCTCTGTCGCAGCTCAGCGCAAATCCGAGCCTGCGCACCCGGGTGCCGCAGCTTGAGCAGCAGGTGAAGGATCTGACGGCCAAGCTGGATAATATCGACAACAGCTGGAACCAGCGTACCGCTGAGATGCAGAACAAAGTCGCCAGCAGCGACGGCGTGATTAATGGGCTGAAAGGCGAAAATCAGAAGCTCAAAAATGAGCTGATTGTCGCGCAGAAGAAAGTCAGCGCCGCCAACGTTCAGCTGGATGACAAACAGCGCACCATCATTATGCAGTGGTTTATGTATGGTGGTGGCGTGCTGGGTGTCGGCCTGCTGCTGGGACTGCTACTGCCGCATATGTTGCCGCGCCGTAAGAAAAGCGATCGCTGGATGAACTGACCCCATTCTGTCGGGTTTTCGCGGGGGATCGCAGGATCCCCCTTTTGGCATGTCTGCAATCCGGGGAATCTGTGCAACAATAAAATGAGATGCACTGCTGATTTCAGGCGCGGGACGTGCCCGGCATGCAGATCATTTCTTTTTCTCTGGAGTTTTGCGTGAAGACGTTTCTTGTTGGCGGTGCGGTGCGTGATGCGCTGCTGAATCTGCCGGTTACAGATAAAGATTGGGTTGTCACTGGTTCCACACCCGAAGCCATGCTTGAGCAGGGTTATCAACAGGTCGGTCGTGATTTTCCCGTTTTCCTGCATCCCGTCAGTCGCGAAGAGTATGCACTGGCACGGACCGAGCGGAAAAACGGGAAAGGCTACACTGGATTTGTCACCTGGTCCGCGCCCGACGTGACGCTGGAGCAGGATTTACAGCGCCGCGATCTCACCATCAATGCTATCGCGCAGGATGAAAACGGCGAACTGGTCGATCCCTATAATGGCCAGCGTGACATTGCCCTGCGCCTGCTGCGTCATGTCTCTGAAGCCTTCAGTGAAGATCCGCTGCGGGTATTGCGCGTCGCGCGTTTTGCTGCGCGTTTTGCTCATCTCAACTTTCGTATTGCCCCCGAAACCCAGCAACTGATGCAGCAGATGGCCGAAAGCGGCGAGCTGTCGAATCTCACTGCCGAACGCGTGTGGAAAGAGACGGAAAAGGCGCTGAGTGCCCGTAATCCTCAGGTCTATTTTCAGGTTCTGCGTGACTGCGGTGCGTTGCAGGTGCTGTTTCCTGAGCTGGATAATCTGTTTGGTATTCCTGCGCCGATTAAATGGCACCCGGAAATCGACACCGGTGTTCATACGCTGATGACACTGGCGATGGCAGCGGCCCTCTCCAGCGAGATCGATGTGCGCTTCGCCACATTGTTCCATGATGTCGGCAAGGCGCTGACGCCGCCTGAACTGTGGCCGAGCCACCACGGTCATGGACTGGCGGGCGTTCCACTGGTCGAGGCGCTGTGTCAGCGACTGCGGGTACCTAACGCGATTCGCGATCTGGCGTTAATCGTGACCGAGTTCCACGACATTGTGCACACCATCGAACGGCAATCCCCGGCATCACTGGTGGCGCTGTTTGATCGGATCGATGCCTGGCGTAAGCCGCAGCGTATTGAGCAGATGGCACTGACCAGCGAAGCGGATGCACGTGGGCGGGCTGGACTGGAGAGCATGCCTTATCCGCAGGGCGACTATCTGCGTCGTGCTTTTGCGCTGGCGCAGGCGGTGCCGACCAAAGCGGTCGTCGAAGCAGGGTTTAAAGGTGCAGAGGTGCGGGAAGAGATGACGCGGCGACGAATTGACGCCGTCGCGCAGGGTCTGGCGATCAGGCAGCCTGACTAGCAGGCTGCCCAGGGTTTACATGAAGACCATGTAAACCGCTGCCGCCACGATAAAGCGATAAATCGCGAACGAGACGAAAGAGATACGCTTAATCAGCTCAAGGAAGGCTTTGATCGCAATCAGCGCCACGATAAACGCCGTGACAAAGCCGACGGCGAACATCGGGAAATCCGCCATTGTCAGGAAACCGATGCTCTTGTACATGTCCAGCACGGTCGCACCCATCATCATTGGCACTGCCAGGATGAAGGAGAACTCTGACGCGGCATAACGGCTCACGCCCATCAGCATGCCACCCGAGATGGTTGCACCAGAACGTGAGAAGCCCGGCCACAGTGCTAAGCACTGGAAACAGCCAATCATGAACGCCTGACGATAGGTAATATCATCAACGCCGACGGCTTTCGGCTGTTTTGGCTTGAGGTACTCAGCAGCCAGCAGCAGAACGCCCCCCACCACCAGCGCGTACATCACGTTGATCGGGTTAAACAGCGTTTTAATCTGATCGTGCAGGACCAGACCCACAACCACCGCCGGCACCATACCCAGCAGGATGTGGATCAACGACAGACGGCCGGTGCCAACACCTTCATGTTTAACTTCGCCAAAGTGGATGCCGATCAGGCCAAACAGACGGCGCCAGAACATCACTACCACAGCCAGAATTGATCCTAACTGAATCACAACTTCAAAGGTCTCGGCTTTTTCACCTTCAAAGCCCAGCAGGTGACCCACTATAATCATGTGCCCTGTGGAAGAGACCGGTAAAAATTCGGTCAGCCCTTCCACAACGCCCAGGATTGCAGCTACCCAAAGCTGATGAATATCTGCCATCAAATGTTCCCTCTATCCGTTTCAAACCATTAAAAAGGCGGTAGCGCACTGCTATCGCCTGAAATTATGCCGCTATAAGCCTGAATTAAACCTTAAGGTCTACACCGTTTCGCCTGCTGTAACGAAACGGCACACGCTATGACAGACAGTAATTTGGTTTGGTTTCATTGTGATGGCAATCACATCGTATTTATTTAGGAATAGTCCCGCGCTCAATTCGCACGCCAACCTGCGCCGCCTGGGCTACAGCCCCCGGTTTGCTTACCTTTATTCGCACGCCAGGCGAACTGAAACGGTTCATCAACAGATCCGCGATTTCTTCAGCAACCCGCTCAACCAGGGCAAAACGCCCCCCGTTCAGATGCGTCAGGATCGCCGATGAGACATCCGCATAGCTCAGGCAATCTTTCACATCGTCGCTGCTGGCCGCCAGACGGTTATCCCAGGCCATTTCGACATCGAGCACCAGCTTCTGCTGTATGCCCTGTTCCCAGTCGTAAACGCCAATGGTGGTGAACACCGTGAGTTGTTCTATAAATACGATATCCATGATGAGGGTCTCTGTTTTTGGCTAAGCCGGATACCACTTCCGGCGGATTATGCGTATTATCCACAGTTGATGAGATCAAAACGACCCTAAAGGGAACGGTACGGTGTTATGAGTGCTTTCGCGCTTGGTATGATTATTTTCGCGTATCTTTGCGGCTCGATTTCCAGTGCGATTCTGGTTTGCAAACTCGCTGGCCTGCCCGATCCGCGCACACACGGTTCCGGCAATCCCGGTGCGACCAATGTACTGCGTCTGGGCGGTAAAGCCGCCGCAGCAACCGTATTAGTGTTTGATGTGCTGAAAGGGATGGTGCCGGTCTGGCTGGCCTATCTGATGCACGTCACGCCGCTTTATCTCGGCCTGACCGCCATTGCGGCCTGTCTGGGTCATATCTACCCGGTGTTCTTTCACTTTCGCGGCGGCAAAGGCGTGGCGACTGCATTCGGCGCGATAGCGCCAATTGGCTGGGACTTAACCGGGCTGGTTACCGGGACCTGGCTGTTAACGGTCTTACTCAGCGGCTATTCCTCGCTGGGTGCCATCGTCAGCGCCCTGATCGCGCCCTTTTATGTCTGGTGGTTCAAACCGCAGTTCACGTTCCCGGTCTCCATGCTCTCGTGTCTCATCCTGCTGCGTCATCACGACAATATTCAGCGGCTGTGGCGGGGTCAGGAAGGCAAGATCTGGAAGCGCAAAAAGAAATCTCAACCATAAAAAAAGCCGGCAAGCCGGCTTTTTTCACATCAGATGGCGGGCAGTTCCGCCAGCGGCCAGCGCGGTCGCACGCTGACGCTCAACTCGCCTCGGGTGCCGCCTTTTAACCGCACCATGCCCGCATACGCGATCATCGCACCGTTATCGGTACAGAACTCAGGACGGGCGTAGAACACCTCTCCGCCGCGCTTTTGCATCATGATCGCCATCTGCTCGCGCAGTGTGCGGTTAGCGCTGACACCGCCCGCAATCACCAGACGCTTAAAGCCTGTCTCATCCAGTGCACGCTTGCATTTGATCGACAGCGTATCGACGACTGCATCTTCAAACGCACGGGCGATATCAGCACGGGTCTGATCATCGTCAGGATTGGCGCGAATGGTATTCGCAGCAAAGGTTTTGAGGCCGGAGAAGCTGAAATCCAGGCCCGGACGGTCAGTCATCGGACGCGGGAAGGTAAAGCGTCCCGCTGTGCCCTGCTGCGCCATCTTCGACAGCATTGGCCCACCCGGATAATCCAGACCGAGCAGCTTCGCCGTCTTATCAAAGGCCTCACCCGCGGCATCATCGATCGATTCACCAAGCAGCACATATTGACCGACGCCAGTAACGCTAATCAGCTGAGTATGTCCGCCCGAGACCAGAAGGGCGACAAACGGAAATTCCGGTGGATTCTCTTCCAGCATCGGCGCCAGCAGATGGCCTTCCATATGATGGACCGGCACCGCAGGCACTTTCCACGCAAATGCCAGGGCGCGACCAATGGTGGCACCGACCAGCAGCGCACCAACCAGTCCGGGACCCGCTGTGTAGGCTACGGCATCAATCTGCTGCGGCGCCAGACCGGCCTCTTTCAGTGCGGCCTGAATCAGCGGCACGGTTTTACGCACGTGATCACGTGAGGCCAGTTCCGGCACCACACCGCCATAATCGGCGTGCAGTTTTACCTGGCTGTAGAGCTGGTTAGCCAGTAATCCAGCCTCGTCATCATAAATAGCGATGCCAGTTTCATCGCACGACGTTTCAATACCCAGAATTCGCATTGCATCACCTCATTCTTGCGGCGCGCAGTTTATCACAGCAATAGGATGTGCAGCGCGGACATCCGGCGTAAAAAGTCATTTTCTGTCGGCTAAAGAGTGCGCTATACTCCCGCCCCTGGAAAAACCGGCAGCCGCACAGGCAAACGCTCCTGTTGGTTTCAAATTATCCTTGGTGCTTTACAAACCAACGCGAGTTGGAGTAAAATGCTGCACCATTTTGAAATGTGCTGGCGCCGCAGTCAGCAGCAAAAACCGAATTTTATCGAGGTGAGAGTTACATGCCGGTAATTAAAGTACGTGAAAACGAGCCATTTGACGTAGCACTGCGTCGCTTCAAGCGTTCATGCGAGAAAGCAGGCGTTCTGGCTGAAGTTCGTCGTCGTGAGTTCTATGAAAAACCGACTACCGAACGTAAGCGCGCTAAAGCGTCAGCAGTTAAGCGTCACGCCAAGAAACTGGCTCGCGAAAACGCACGCCGCACTCGTCTGTACTAAGTCGTTCCGGAGGTTCGCCTCCACAGCGTGATTCACGCAGACAGAGTCAAGTAAAAGGCCGTGCTTTCCGAAAGGAAGCGCGGCTTGTTGCCGTTTATGAGCTGAAAATCTGGGGCGTATGGCTGGACGAATTCCACGCGTATTTATCAACGATTTACTTGCCCGCACGGATATCGTGGATCTTATCGATGCCCGCGTTAAGCTGAAAAAGCAGGGTAAGAATTTCCATGCGTGCTGTCCTTTCCATAATGAAAAAACGCCCTCTTTCACCGTAAACGGCGAAAAACAGTTCTATCACTGTTTCGGCTGTGGTGCACACGGCAATGCTATCGACTTTTTAATGAACTTTGATCGTCTGGAGTTCGTTGAAAGTATTGAAGAGCTGGCCACTTCCCACGGTTTAGACGTGCCTTACGAAGCAGGCAGCGGGCCCAGCCAGATGGAACGCCATCAGCGCCAGAGCCTGTATCAGCTGATGGAGAACCTGAACGGTTTTTATCAGCAGGGCCTGCAGCAATCCAGTGCGCAGCCAGCACGCGACTATCTTGCTCGTCGTGGTCTGAGCGCCGACATCATCAATCATTTCGCTATAGGTTATGCGCCAGCCGGCTGGGACAACGTTCTCAAACGTTTTGGCAAGCAATCGGAAGACCGCGAGTCATTGATGGAAGCGGGCATGCTGGTCAGCAATGACAAAGGCCGTACCTATGACCGGTTTCGCGACCGCGTCATGTTTCCGATCCGCGATAAGCGTGGACGCGTCATTGGTTTTGGCGGACGCGTGCTGGGTAACGATACGCCGAAGTATCTGAACTCACCGGAAACACCCATTTTTCATAAAGGCCGTCAGCTCTATGGCCTGTATGAAGCCGTTAAGAACCATCCTGAACCCGCCCGCCTGTTAGTGGTCGAGGGATACATGGACGTGGTTGCGCTGGCGCAGTACGGCATCGACTATGCCGTTGCGTCATTAGGCACCTCAACCACTGCTGAACATATTCAGTTGCTGTTTCGCAGTACCGACACCGTGATCTGCTGTTACGACGGCGACAGAGCGGGTCGTGAAGCGGCCTGGCGTGCGCTCGAGACCGCATTGCCTTACATGAATGATGGTCGTCAGCTACGCTTTATGTTTTTACCTGATGGTGAAGATCCGGATACGCTGGTTCGTAAAGAGGGTAAAGTCGCCTTCGAAGCGAGGATGGAGCAGGCGATGCCGCTCTCTTCGTTTTTATTTGATAGCCTGCTGCCGCAGGTGGATCTGAGCTCACGCGATGGAAAAGCGCGCCTGAGCACATTGGCTTTACCGCTGATAACGCAGATCCCCGGTGAGACCTTACGTATTTATATGCGTCAGGAGCTGGGGAATAAACTGGGTATTCTTGACGATAATCAGCTTGAAAAGCTGATGCCGAAGCAGGCCGCAAGCGGAACCGCACCTGTTGCGCCTCCGTTGAAGCGTACCACCATGCGTGTACTGATTGCGTTACTGATTCAGAACCCACAACTGGCCACGATGGTGCCTTCTCTGGATGGGCTGTCTGAGTCAAAAATGCCGGGTTTACCGCTATTTATTGAATTAGTGGGCCGTTGTAATGAGAATCCTGGATTGACCACCGGTCAGCTACTAGAGTTATATCGCGGAACAAATTTTAGTCAGACGCTTGAAACACTGGCGATCTGGAACCACATGATAGTAGATGAAGAAGCCGAAGCGGTGTTTCAGGACTCGCTGGCCAGCATCTATGATGCAGCGCTTGAAGAGCGCCTGGAGTTTTTGATTGCGCGTGAGCGCACTCAGGGACTCAGCGCCGATGAGCGCCGTGAATTCTGGACACTCAGTCAGGCGTTTGCCAGAAAATAACCGTTTTCAGCATGCTGCCCGCTTGAACGATCAAAGGGCAGCCACACGAATTTTAGGGGTCGGCGAGTAAGCCAGGCCCTGAGCACAAATTTTAAAGGCCGTAGGCGTCGATGCCAGTCTGGTTACCGCCAGCGCACAGCTCCCGGAGCGTACTGAAGTACGTGAGGAGAGCGAGCACTGCCGGGAAGCAGAATGGCAAGTAAGCCAGGCCCTTAGCACAAATTTTAAAGGCCGCAGGCGTCGCTGCCAGTCTGGTTACCGCCAGCGCACAGCTCCCGGAGCGTACTGATGTACGTGAGGAGAGCGAGCACTGCCGGGGAACAGAATGGCGAGTAAGCCAGGCCCTTAGCACAGAGTTAACAAGCGGCTTAAGTGCCGATTACTGATGGGCAAAGCCCACGCCGCGACGAAGGCAGCGGCAAGAACTAAACGCCTTCACTGCTTATTGTTGGCGCGCTGCCGACCGACACCAATCTAATTTAACAGAAGTGTGGATACCGTCTTATGGAGCAAAACCCGCAGTCACAGCTCAAGCTTCTTGTCACCCGTGGTAAGGAGCAAGGCTATCTGACCTATGCTGAGGTCAATGACCATCTGCCGGAAGATATCGTCGACTCAGATCAGATCGAAGACATCATCCAGATGATTAACGACATGGGTATTCAGGTGGTTGAAGAAGCCCCGGATGCCGACGATCTGATGCTGAACGAAAACAGCTCCGATACTGATGAAGATGCCGCAGAAGCTGCCGCTCAGGTGTTATCCAGCGTTGAATCTGAAATCGGGCGTACTACCGACCCGGTTCGCATGTATATGCGTGAAATGGGTACCGTTGAACTGCTGACGCGCGAAGGCGAAATCGACATCGCTAAGCGTATTGAAGACGGTATCAACCAGGTTCAGTGTTCTGTCGCCGAATACCCTGAAGCCATTACTTATCTTCTGGATCAGTATGACAAAGTTGAAGCAGGCGAATCACGCCTCTCCGACCTGATCACCGGTTTCGTCGATCCTAACGCAGAAGAAGATATTGCCCCAACGGCAACGCACGTAGGCTCTGAACTTTCTGAAGCCGATCGTAACGACGATGAAGAAGAAGATGAAGAGGATGACGACAGCTCCGACGACGATAACTCAATCGACCCGGAACTGGCGCGCGAGAAGTTTTCTGACCTGCGTAAGCAGTATGAAGCGACCCGCAGCGTGATTAAGAGCAAAGGTCGCAGTCATGCTGCTGCCGTTGCCGAAATCCAGAACCTTTCTGACGTCTTCAAACAGTTCCGCCTGGTACCGAAGCAGTTCGACTACCTGGTAGGCAGCATGCGCACCATGATGGAACGTGTCCGTACTCAGGAACGTCTGATCATGAAGCTCTGTATTGAGCTGTGCAAAATGCCGAAGAAGAACTTCATCACGCTGTTTACCGGCAACGAAACCAACGAAAGCTGGTTCAAAGCCGCTCTGGCGATGAACAAGCCGTGGTCTGAAAAGCTGCTGGAAGTGCAGGATGACGTGATGCGTTCCCTGCAGAAACTGGCACAGGTGGAAGAAGAGACCGGCCTGACCATTGAACAGGTTAAAGATATTAACCGTCGCATGTCGATCGGTGAAGCCAAAGCGCGTCGCGCTAAGAAAGAGATGGTGGAAGCTAACCTGCGTCTGGTTATTTCGATTGCGAAGAAATATACCAACCGTGGTCTGCAGTTCCTCGACCTGATTCAGGAAGGTAATATCGGCCTGATGAAAGCGGTAGATAAGTTTGAATATCGCCGTGGTTACAAGTTCTCGACTTATGCGACCTGGTGGATCCGTCAGGCTATCACCCGCTCTATCGCCGACCAGGCGCGTACCATCCGTATTCCGGTGCATATGATTGAGACAATCAACAAGCTCAACCGTATTTCGCGCCAGATGCTGCAGGAGATGGGCCGCGAACCAACGCCGGAAGAGCTGGCTGAGCGTATGCTGATGCCAGAAGATAAAATCCGCAAAGTGCTGAAAATCGCTAAAGAGCCGATCTCTATGGAGACGCCGATTGGTGATGATGAAGATTCACATCTGGGCGATTTTATCGAAGACACCACGCTGGAGCTGCCGCTGGATTCTGCTACGTCAGAGAGCCTGCGTTCTGCCACCCATGACGTGCTGGCTGGCCTGACCGCGCGTGAAGCGAAAGTGCTGCGCATGCGTTTCGGTATCGATATGAACACGGACCATACGCTGGAAGAAGTGGGCAAACAGTTCGACGTGACGCGTGAGCGTATTCGTCAGATTGAAGCGAAAGCCCTGCGTAAACTGCGCCATCCGAGCCGTTCGGAAGTGCTGCGTAGCTTCCTCGACGATTAAGTCCGACAAAAACCCCGGTTCGCCGGGGTTTTTTATGCCTGCCTGTTCGCGCCACTCCCCTGCCCTGCCCGACGTCAGTGACTCTCCGGATGCAGTTCCAGCCAGAGCTGACGATACGCCCCGACCATCTCGTCCAGTGATGCACGATTCAGTCCGCTGGGATTCGGCAACACCCACACCTGAGTTTTCCCCATACATATCGGCTGTTTGCCCCATTCGACTTTGCTCTGTTTAAAAGCACGACGGAATGCATCCTTACCCAGAATGGCCAGCGCTGCGGGTTGATAATCCAGAACCTTCTCCATCAGGCGTTTACCGCCATCCCGCAGCTCATCAGGCGCAAGCTCATTTGCCTGCACAGTTGGCCGTTCTACCAGCATGGTGATGCCGCAGCCGGTTTCCGTCAGGCGCTGCTCCTCTTCCGGCTTCAGCTGCTGCCGGGTGAATCCCGCCAGATGAATAACCTTCCAGAACCGGTTTCCGGGATGCGCAAAGTGAAATCCCTGATGGGCCGTTGACTGACCTGGATTGATGCCGCAGAACAGCACATCAAGATCGGAGCTGATAATGTCGCGGATAGCATGCTCACTCATGCCGCCACCTCCAGCGTACGCTGCTTAAGCGCGTCGCGACTGCGTTGCAGCATCTGACTGGCCCGCTCAGCATCCGGACAGGCCCGTGCCAGCGCCAGTGCGCCCACCATCTCTGCCAGCATGCTGGAGGCCAGCGCTTCCACATCCGGCAATCTCAGCTCACGCAGTATCTGCACCAGACCGGCATGCATCGTATTGAAGCCCTGGGCGAAGATCTGCCGTGTCGGCAGTGGAAGATGGGCCACTTCGCTCACCAGTGCCGCCAGCGGACAGCCCTGAGCCGGTGCATTGCGATGCGCCTCGGAAAGATAGCTATCAATAAAATCAGCCAGCTGCGTTGCTGGCTGGGTCACGGATTTAGCAGGCCTGAAGGTATCAGATTCAGCAAACATATGTTTCAGCACCTCCTCAACCAGCTCCTCGCGTGACGCGAAATGTGCATAGAAGCCGCCATGTGTCAGGCCAACCCGCTTCATCAGCGCCGCCACCCCAATCCCTTCAGTGCCGGTTTCACGCATCACACGCGCCGCCTCATCAAGGATACGCTGGCGGGTCTGCATCTTGCTGCTCTGCTTCTCCATCTCATCTCCTGCGGTTTTAACTGCATGGCTTCTGGCTATTATAGTAATTATTACACTCATCATATTCCAGCTTGACGAATCATATGATGGTCGTCATATTGATAACCATTATGACGACCATCATACGAGGAAGCAAACATGTCACAATCAGGCACAGCATTAATTACCGGCGCATCAAGTGGTATCGGCGCGACCTATGCAAAACGACTGGCAGCACGCGGTTATGACCTCATCCTGGTCGCACGGGATCAGGCACGGCTGACTGCACTGGCGGATACGCTGACACAACAGCACGATATTCGGGTAACCGTGATGAAGGCTGACTTAACGCATGAGCGGGACCTGCAGCGTGTGGAGTCAGAGCTCGCAAACAACGCACAGATTACGCTGCTGCTGAACAACGCAGGCATGGGTGTCGAAAGCGAGTTTCTGGAGGCGGACATCACACGCATCAACAGCATGCTGGCGTTAAATATTCTGGCACCGACGCGTCTGGCACAGGCGGCTGGCCGGGCATTTAAAGCACGCGGTCACGGCACTATTATCAATATCGCCTCGGTGCTGTCGCTGGTGCATGAGATGTTCAATGGCGCCTATAACGCCACTAAGTCTTATGTGCTGACCCTGACGCGCGCCATGCAGCGTGAACTCGCGGAGAGCGGTGTGCAGGTACAGGCGGTGTTACCCGGCGCAACCCGTACAGAGATTTTTGATCGCGCAGGCCAGTCTATTAATGAAATCCCGGCTGAAATGCTGATGGACGTTGATGAGATGGTGGACGCCGCGCTGGCCGGACTCGACAGCAAGGAGACGGTAACTATTCCGGCGCTGGAAGATCTGCAGATGTGGCACGACTACGATCAGGCGCGTGGCGCGATGGTTCCCCATCTTTCAAGGAATCGATCAGCATCTCGTTATCGTCAAAGCTGAGTCAGTCATCTGCCATAGCACCTGACATCGGGTTTTACTTAAGGCACGGGGAAGCATTATCCGTGCCGATTTGCGACTACTGCGCCAGGCGTTGCCAGATTTGTTATATAAATCAGCAGGTAAATCGCTGCTGCTTATTTCAGCAACCGGTAGCTGAGTGCTGGATCGTCCTGAAGAGATACTTTATAATCCCCGCTCCGCTGGCCCCTTAGCTCAGTGGTTAGAGCAGGCGACTCATAATCGCTTGGTCGCTGGTTCAAGCCCAGCAGGGGCCACCAAATAAAACAAGGAGTTAGATGAGAAATCGTCTGACTCCTTTTTCTTTGGGTGCGAATCAGGTGATGTAGTGGGTGACGTAAGAGAATGGCTGGGTGACGTAAGTAGTGTGGGTTTAAATGTCTGGCTGGACAGTTGCCAGAAACCTGATTTCCTTTTTCGAAAAGCCTGACAGCCATCCGGATTCAATCATTAAGACAGCCTTATCTGAACCATTCCAGGATTGCAGGACAAAAACTAGCCATGAGTTTCGACGATTCCATTCAGCAATTGCGCAATGAACAGCTCGCGCGCCGGTCAGATACAGAACGCTTTATCAGTGTTAAAACTCTTTTTGAACAGATCAAACAGCGTTATCCAGATCAGAGCTACAACGCCCTGTGCCTTTTAGTGCTGAAAAAGTATCGACGTTCAGAGCATCAGCCTTCGCTGTATTGGTTCAGATATGAAAGCTGGTATGACACTCCACCCGTTGCCCCATACCAGCTCTTGGATAAACATGGCGCGCCAAACATAGGTGCTCCTGACTATTATCCTGATGCCGAGGCGGCACTGCGGGCGGTAAGTGATGATGTCATGAATACTGATAAGCTGGCTGATTGTGGTTTTCTGCGGACAGAAATTTCTGACGCGCTTGGAGTTCCGCTTGATACTGCAAGGCCAGAAGCACCGATGTTTGAACAAGATACCCTGGACTTGAAAGCTGAAAATCTGTCACTTAAAGAAAAAATTGAGGCGCTGGAAAAACGTCTGGCTGCCCCTATAGAGAAAGCCGAAACTTATGCAGCTAAACGGGAAGAGTTTTTCATCGCTGTTATAGCCAGTTTGTACGACAAAAACAGACTCACCTCTGCAAAGGATTTACTGCCAAAAGCACCGGAGCTTTTGAGGTTGGTCGAAAATAAAATCCCGCTATTCTGGCCAGCGGAAGGGTGTTTTCCAATGAGTGAAGAGCAATGCCTGAAAATTCTTCGGGAAGCGATTAGCCTGCTTGAACGCGACGTGACTGATCTTCATCAGTTGCGGACTGAAAAGCGACAGATGCAAAAAACAAGAAAATTAAATCTTCTTAATCAGTAGGATAACAAAGGTCACCAAGGTATCTTTCTAAGGTATCCACGACATAAATCCTCTCGGTTTTTAAGATATGTTTCATATTGATTCGCTACCGAGAGATTTAGCATGAAACACATCAATTCTTTATCAACGACTGTCAGCCACTTTCCGGGACCTCAACGTCTGATCCGTATTTGTGAGATGCTTGACCTCCTGAATTGCAGCCGAACCACCCTTTACCGCTGGGTAATCAGCGGTGAGTTTCCTGCGCCAAAAAAACGTGCAGGCAGAACTATGGGCTGGACAGTCACACAGTATCAACAGTGGCTCGATAACTGCTGCTAAACCTCTAAGCAGGGCTGGAATTTCCAGCCTTTCTTTTTATCTGCTGATGCAACCGTTTGAAACAACAAGCGCATCAAATCGTTATCAATTCGTGATTCTGATACATCCGTAACCCTATGATAAACAGTAAAACTGGCAGTCTGGATTCAACCCATCAGGAACCGGTAATTAATAATATTACGCGCGGTACGGTTTATCCGGATATCCGGGCTAAAGGCGAGTTTCTTTATGACGATGTTCTCTGGCCAGTCATGCCTGAAGAATGTCAGCAGGATGTGAAGATCATGAATTCTTTGTTCAAGGCAGTTGATAGAACCTATGTCAGTTGCTCTCGCTTTCTGGCAATCCGTTATGATTTTCATCTGCCTCAGTACACGGCTGACAACCGCGTTATTACCCGCTTTCATCAGCTATTGATTCCGGTTCTAAGGAAGGAGTATCCCAAAAGCTTTGCCCGCGTGTTTTGGGTCAGAGAACAGAATCAAGCACCAGCACAGCATTATCATTACCTGCTGATGGTTGATGGCAACTGCGTGCGTCATCCTCTTAAAATTAACAAGCTGGTGGAGAGCTGCTGGAAAATAGCAACGGGCGGAACGGTCTGGTTTCCAAAGCATGGTTACTATTTAATTCGAAAGAACGACACTGAGGCTATGACCGCATTGTTACTGCGGGTGAGTTACTTTGCTAAGCGGCACTCTAAGGAAGGAATTGCTAAAGACATTGCGCGTTCCGGAACCCGGCATTACCCGTTTTTAAAAAAAACCAAACACACTAAAACTGCGCAATTAAGTACTCAGATTGCCCATTTTGATCGGGCACAAGCGCATTGCCCTATTCCCGGAAAGCTGGATTCTCTTTTCACTCCCGTAGAGCACTCTGCTGGTAAGCCTACGGCACTAACTTTGTCAGATAGCCAACAATTGGATAAGGCTGCCTCACTGCCAATGAAGGCGCTCAGACGAGCGCTGCAGCGTTTTAGCATGCTTAAAGGTCGCCTGCCTGACGGTAATAGTGTCGTGGCTGGCACTAAACTGAAACCTCACTGGCACCGTCATTTTGAGCGCTACTACCGCTATTACTGGCCATACAATATCAGCGTTTCACAGTATTGCCGCTGGTACTACCTTAATCCGTCCACCGCAAGCCGCTATTTGTGTAACTACCCAGCTAATCTGGTCAATCCGTGGCTACTAGCATTCTGGCTGTAAATGTTTTTAAAGTTGATAAAAATGGAAAACAAAACAAGCAGCAACGTTAAAATTTCGGTGCCCCACTCACTTAATCGTAAGATGAAGACTTATGTAGGCAGCATTGATTGGCTAACCGGTTATGAAATTGTGCCGCTGACTGATGAACAGCGGCTGCAAAGAAAGCAGCATCTGCATGCTCTGCCTGCAACGCTGGATGAGTTGTTTGAGCGTTTCCTGCTGCCTGCCATACAGTGCGACGTGCATTACAAGGACTACAACTTCTGGAGCGATACGTGGCGTACCCAGTGGGCATATCACAAACAAAATTATCGTCGTGAAGCGATTTTGAATGGCGTAACGCAGCAACAATATGCACAAGCGCATAAGCTTCCTAAGCGCTTGATGTACAACAATCTGCATAAATGTGGAGGTGCAGCAATTCGTGTGCTGTTTTGGGTTTATCATCGTCGGCAGTTCCACCTACAGCAGAAGCTTACGGTCCCAGAGTACATTTCTGAGCATCACCTCCCCCAACGCACAGCGTATCGTCAGTTGTCGCGGCAGCCAATGAGTGATATCTGGGCGAAGCATTTTGATAACTATTACAGTGATGCATGGCTGAGGCATTGTAACGTCAGAGAGTATGCAGATTTCTACGGTTTGAACGTTACTACGGCCCGCCAGTATCTGTTTAACTTTCCCATTGGGCTTTTTGACCCAATGTTGATTAAACCTTGGATGTGATTTTGGAAAGAGATAACGCAAGAAGATGATCAAAACTGTCAAACAGTAAACAACGCAATGATCATAACCTGAATTGCGGACGTCCACTTTGGACCATAACTGGACATTGCTAACAGTTCTGTAAGCTAGTAATGCAAACGTCATGTTGAAGGAAGCAAGCCATGAAAACTTTGTTAGCCAATTGCAAGTTAAATGTTGCACTTTAAGTTTGTTAAGCTTTTCTGTATCAGAAATCGTTTTGCTTCAGGGCATAATGTTAAGATGAGCCCTACCCAATTAGGGCGACATATCATTTTTCTGAGTGAATTTTGCGCACCTTAACGCTATGTCGTAACTGTTTGAAACTTCGATTATAAATTTTTCGTCATGCGCAAATGAATCTTCATATATTTGGACCCTTAATGCTGCTTGGATGAGCTTGTCATGGAGATGTGAGAGATATGCAAAGTTCTGAGAAAGAAACTCGGATTGCTGTTATCGATAGTCAGTTATGCATTGCTGGGTGGGATGTACAAGATCCAACCAAAGTTGTGCAAGAATTTGATATCCTCACGAATCAATCAGAAGGCGTAGCTGGACCTCACCAAGAGTATGGTGGGCACCAGTACAGTGACTATGTGCTCCTAGGGAAAGATGGCAAACCACTTGCTGTAGTCGAAGCTAAGCGTACTAGTAAAGATGCAGCTCTGGGCCGCGAGCAAGCGAAGCAGTATTGCTACAATATCCAGAAGCAATTGGGTGTTGAGCTACCCTTTTGCTTTTACACCAATGGGCATGAACTTTACTTCTGGGATCTAGAAAACGTACCACCGCGTCAGGTCTTAGGCTTCCCTACGCGAGACGATTTGGAACGCTTTGCATACATCCGTCGCAATCGAAAGCCGTTGACGCAGGAATTCATTAACACCTCAATTGCTGGTCGTGACTACCAGATCCGTGCTATTCGTTCGGTGCTTGAAGGTATTGAACAAAAAAGGCGTGACTTTCTTCTGGTTATGGCCACTGGCACTGGCAAAACGCGTACCTGCATTGCCATGGTCGATGCTTTAATGCGTGCCGGACATGCTGAAAGGGTACTATTTCTCGTGGATCGCATCGGTTTGCGCGAGCAAGCATTGGCAGCTTTCAAAGAGCACTTGCCGAATGAACCACGCTGGCCAAATGTGGGTGAAAAGCTGATTGCTACGGACCGCCGCATATACGTCGCGACCTACCCGACAATGCTCAACATCATCCGGGATGATGTGCAGCACCTGTCGCCGCACTTCTTCGATTTCATCGTCGTTGATGAGAGTCATCGCTCGATCTATAACACCTTTGGCGAAGTACTCAATTATTTCAAAGCCATCACATTAGGGCTGACTGCCACGCCAACTGATATTATCGACCACAATACCTTCCAGCTATTTCACTGCGAAGACGGTATTCCCACGTTCGCTTATACCTATGAAGAGGCTGTAAACAACGTGCCGCCTTATCTCTGTAATTTTCAGGTTATGAAGATTCAGACCAAATTCCAGATGGAAGGCATCAGCAAACGCACTATTTCGTTGGAAGACCAGAAAAAGCTAATCCTGCAAGGCAAGGATGTCGAAGACATCAACTTTGAGGGGACCCAGCTTGAAAAGCAGGTGATCAATAAGGGTACCAATACTCTGATCGTCCGCGAGTTCATGGAAGAGGCAATAAAAGATGCCAACGGAGTACTGCCCGGTAAGACTATCTTTTTTTGCGCCACCAAGGCCCATGCCCGGCGTATGGAAGAAATCTTCGATAAACTCTATCCGCAATATCACGGAGAACTGGCTAAGGTGCTGGTATCGGAAGACCCACGAGTCTATGGGAAGGGGGGCCTTCTCGACCAGTTCACTAACAATGACATGCCGCGCATTGCCATCAGCGTGGATATGCTCGACACTGGTATTGATGTGCGTGAAATCGTCAACCTTGTGTTCGCTAAGCCAGTCTATTCTTACACCAAGTTCTGGCAGATGGTCGGGCGCGGCACGCGCCTGCTGGAAACCAGCAAACCCAAGCCTTGGTGCCTTGAAAAGGAGATGTTCCTGATCCTCGATTGCTGGGACAACTTCGAATACTTCAAGCTCAACCCAAAAGGCAAAGAACTCAAACCGCAATTGCCGTTGCCGGTGCGTTTGGTCGGCCTGCGGCTTGACAAGATCGAGAAGGCTTATGACCGTGGTCATGCCGATATTGCCAGTCGTGAAATTGCCAAGCTTCGCGTGCAGATTGCAGCGTTGCCCAAAGAGTCGGTCGTAATCAAGGAGGCTGTCGTAACTCTGGTGCGGCTGGAGGATGACAACTTCTGGATTAATCTCAGCCACGACCGACTGGAATTCTTACGTGCTGAAATCAAACCTCTGTTCCGTACCGTTTCTGAGGTCGATTTCAAGGCCATGCGCTTTGAGCGCGACTTGCTTGAATATTCTCTGGCTGTGCTCGATGAAAACAAGGAACAAGCCGCAATACTCAAAGAAGGCATCGTCGTGCAGATCAGTGAATTACCGCTGTCCGTCAGCTTTGTGCAACAAGAAGAAGCGCTGATCCGCACGGCACAAACTAACCACTATTGGGTCAAAGCCGATGAGGATGCATTCGATGTTATAGTCACCAAGCTCGGCCCGTTGATGAAGTTCCGTGAAAAATCCAGAGGCGAGGAGCAAACTCAACTTGATTTGGTCGATGAGATCTATAAGAAAGAATGGGTGGAATTCGGGCCGCAGCACGAAGCCGTCAGCATTACCCGTTACCGTGAAATGGTCGAAAACTTGATTGCCGAGCTGACCGAGCACAATTCGGTGCTACAGAAAATCAAGAACGGTGACGCGGTGAGTAGCCAGGAAGCCAATGAACTGGCCGAGCTGCTGCATGAAGAGCATCCGCACATTACCGAAGACCTGCTGCGTCAAGTTTATAAGAACCGTAAGGCACGTTTCGTTCAGTTCATCCGCCATATCCTCGGCATCGAAGTGCTTAAAAGCTTTCCTGATGAGGTCAGTGCAGCCTTTGACCAGTTCATCCGCTTCCACACGACGCTCAGCAGTCGGCAAATGGAATTCCTTAATCTGTTGAAAAATTTCATTGTCGAGCACGAAAGGATGGAGAAGAAAGACTTGATTAACGCCCCCTTTACGGTAATCCACCCTCAAGGTATTCGTGGCGTGTTCAGCCCATCTGAAATTAACGAGATTCTGCAACTGACCGAACGGTTGGTTGCCTAAAAACAGGCCATACCATGTTACAGAACAACCCCGAACTAAAATCTAAAATTGACCTACTTTGGAACAAATTCTGGAGCGGTGGCATCAGCAATCCGCTTACTGCTATAGAGCAAATTACCTACCTGCTGTTTATGAAACGGCTTGATGAGTTGGATCAAAAGCGCCAGGCCGATGCCGAATGGACGAATGAAGAATATACCTCCAGGTTTGAAGGTTCCTGGATTCCGCCCGAAGAGCGCAACTGGCCTGTGGCGGAACAGCGTCCCATCGATAAACGTACGCTGCGTTGGAGCGAATTCAAACGTATGCAAGCCGAGGAAATGCTGCAGCACGTACAGGGCAAGGTATTCCCTTTCCTGAAGGACCTAAACGGCGCTGAGTCCAATTTCACCCACCACATGAAAAACGCCGTGTTCATCATCCCCAAACCAGCGCTGTTGGTAGAGGCAGTGAAAACCATCGACGACATATTTGCGGTGATGGAAAAGGACTCGCAAGAGCATGGGCAGGCTTTCCAGGACATCCAGGGCGATGTTTATGAAATGCTGCTTTCGGAAATCGCTACCGCAGGCAAGAACGGTCAGTTCCGCACCCCTCGCCACATCATTAAGCTGATGGCCGAGCTAGTGCAACCGCAATTAGGTCATCGTATTATCGACCCAGCCTGCGGCACTGGCGGCTTTCTGCTGGGTGCCTATCAGTACATCGTTACCCAGTTGGCTATCAGCGCTGGTACCAGGGACCTTGTCCCCGATGAAGATGGTTTTATCCGCACCTCAGTTGCCGCAACATTTGATGAAAAGCGCCAATTCGTCCTGCAAGAAAGCCTGTACGGCTACGATATCGACGCTACCATGGTGCGCCTGGGATTGATGAACTTGATGATGCACGGTATCGATGAACCCAATATCGACTACCAAGACACTCTGAGCAAAAGCTACAACGAAGAATCCTACTATGACATCGTGCTAGCCAACCCACCTTTTACTGGCAGCATCGACAAGGGCGACATCAATGAAGCCTTGCAACTGGCTACTACTAAGACCGAACTGCTGTTTGTTGAAAACATCTATCGCTTGTTGAAAAAAGGCGGCACTGCCTGCTTGATCGTGCCACAGGGTGTGCTGTTCGGTTCTGGCAAAGCCTTCAGAGATTTGCGGCAAACTTTGATGGAACGCTGCGAACTTAAAGCCATCATCACCCTGCCTAGTGGCGTGTTCAAACCCTACGCTGGAGTCAGTACCGCCATTTTACTGTTCACCAAGGTCTGGGGAGCAAAAGAGAAGATTACGAAACCTGCTACCGAACACGTCTGGTTTTATGAAATGGCCGCTGATGGCTACTCGTTGGACGATAAGCGTAGTAAGCAGGAAAATTATGGTGACCTGCAAGACATCATCACAAAGTACCACAACCGTAATGCGGGGACCAACTCTGACCGAACCGCGAAGTACTTTATGGTACCGTACAGCGAGATTGCGAATGATAAGAACAACTTCGACCTCTCCCTTTCGCGCTATAAGGAAGATGTATTTGAAGAAGTGAACTACGATGCTCCTAGCGTCATTTTAGGTCGGCTGATTCAGGCAGAAGTAGGCGATGTTGATGAAGCAGAACTAGCCAAGGTGCAAAGCGGCATTGTGCGCGAGTTGTTGGTGTTGAAGGAGATGGTGGGATGATCTCGATGAAGCGAATCCCGTTGTCACAACTGGCAACAGTATCAGCCGGTCAAGGAGCACCTAAGGATAACGAATTCTCAGAAAGTGGTGTTCCCTTCGTCCGCGCAGGTAGTTTGGAAGCATTGCTTTCAGGGAAAAGCGAATCCGAGCTGGAGCTTGTAAGTCCAGAAACGGCGAAGCTGCGCAAGTTGAAAATTTATCCAAAGGGCACAATCCTCTTTGCAAAGAGTGGTATGTCTGCCACCAAAGATCGTGTTTACGTTCTTCAAAATCCGGCTCACGTAGTCAGTCATCTGGCGACACTGATTCCCAAAGATGGTGTCCATGGCGATTATCTAAGGTTGACTTTGAAGCGTTTCCCGCCATCTACACTGATCAAAGACTTGGCATATCCAGCCATTGGTCTGGGTGAAATTGAAAACTTTGAAATTCCTGTTCCTGAAGAATTTGATGACCAAATCCGTATTACACATTTGCTAGGTAAAGTGGAAGGATTGATGGTCCAGCGGAAACAAAACATTCAACAACTTGACCACATGCTCCAGAGTGTGTTTTTGGAGATGTTTGGCGACCCTGTGCGGAATGATAAGGGCTGGGATGTTGTGCCGTTTCACAAAGCAGGAAAATTTATCAGCGGTGGTACACCTAGTAAGAGTAGGGAAGACTTTTGGAATGGAGACTTTCCTTGGGTTAGCCCGAAGGATATGAAGAAGACAAAAATTGACGATGCGATCGACCACATTTCTGAAACGGTTTTTGAGCAGACATCCCTAAAACGAATTGCTCCGAATCACTTACTGATAGTTGTTCGGGGAATGATACTTGCTCATTCTTTTCCTGTTGCGATCAATTCTGTCGATATCGCCATCAATCAAGATATGAAGGCAATTAAACCAGTTAAAGACATTAATGTCGTCTATTTATTGAACTGCTTAAAATCCCTTAAGCGTCAACTGCTAAAGCTCATCTCTACGGCAGGACACGGTACTAGAAAATTCGATTCTGTATCCATGGAGAAGCTATTTATACCGAAACCTCCTGAGGACCTTCAAAATCAATTTGTCGCCATTGCCGAAAAGATTGAAATCCTCAAATCTGATTACCAGCGCAGTCTCGTCGAATTGGAGAGTCTCTACGGCGCATTGAGCCAAAAGGTATTTAAGGGCGAACTTGATCTATCACGAGTGCCGATGCCAAAACCATCTACTCGAGATATTACCGCTGTTACCCAGGGATACCAAACGACCATGCTCGCCCCCGATATACAAACTGTGCAAGCCATTAATTTACCCAATACTGGTAAGCTTCTGACTGCATTGGAAAATTCCGAGGCTCGCAAGGCTTTGATTATAGAATGGCTGGAAGCTTATCGTGCACAACTTGCTGAAACGCCGTTTTCGTTACAACAATTTATGGAACTGGCACAAAACCGACTGGCGGAGGCCCACCCAGACAACGACTTAGTGATGGTGGCTAGTGACTTCGAATACATCAAGGCTTGGGTGTTCGAGGCACTGTCCGCTGGTACATTGACGCAGGTGTTTGACGATGCAGGCAACCGCATCGAACTCAAAGCTACTATCGAGCAAAGTTCAACATGAAACTACTACGCCTGAAGATCACCGACCCGGCAGGCTTTCGCAGCTTGCCCTGCGGTTTTGAGCACCACTTTCGCACCAAATGGAACTTGCAGGATGAACTCGCAAAAGCTGACCTCTTTGCTCCCTTCGTCTGCGCCGGACCTAATGGCAGCGGTAAATCCAATTTGCTTGAAGTCCTGGCAGCAATTTTCTTTCAGCTGGAAATTGTGCGTGTGCGTCGTAGTTTTCTTCCTGAATCATTGCAAGATGAGACTTTGGATCTTTCACCCATTTCCTTTGAGCTAGATTATTTGATTCCAGTCCTTCCTGAATATCGTAGCTCCAACAGCCCCGAGTGGGCGAAAGTGCACATATGGAAAAATGCTGGTGAATCGGTGCGCATTCTTTGGGAAAACCAAAGTGACTTTGGTTCGGACACAAATGAACCATTCACTAGTGGTCATATCGATATGCTGTTGCCCCAGTACGTGCTCGGTTACTCTTCAGGCGAGAACGAAATTCTTAGCCTCCCTTTTTTTAAGATGCGTTTTATACAGTTTGACGAGTACTACAACTCGCTGACCCAGCAACTTTCATATCCCGGTCACCCAGAAACCAGACTTGCATATCTTGATAACGGATTCAGCCAAGCCATCTTACTGTGCAATCTACTGTTTCTCGATGAGGATAATTTGCGGCCTTTCCGCGAGGATGTGGGTATTGAGGCACTGCAGGAATTTCGCATTATCGTTCGTCGTAGCGTTGGACTGCGGCCAGAACAACTTAAAGCTTTTGCCAGTGAAGATGAAAATCAATACCAATCACCTGAAGACATAGTCAATAATAATCCCGCTCTACAGTTCCATATCGATGAACAGGGATCACTCCATTATCGTCTAAATATTCTCCATTTACTGGAAGGCGACGAAAGATCTTCATTAATGATTAATGCATTACAGCGATGCGCTACCTTGAGTTACATCGAGGATGACACTGATACTCTAATTTTAGATTACCGCGTTAATGAGGCTACTAAGCAAGCCTTCCGTGAAAACTTCGATGGTTCACCTTTGGCTCTATTCCAGGCATTTCAGGTGTTGTTAGCTCTTAATCTGTATGTTGTAAGTGATACGCTTAAGTCGGATTTGTACACTTCAACCAGCCACTATGTTAGTGAAACAGTACCGACGCTAGCATCTGATGAGCGAATCATGCGCTTTAAACATTTCTATTTCAGGAAAATAGGGGCCGAGAAGCCGATGCTTCTCAAAGAGCTATCGGATGGCGAACACCAGTTATTGCATAGCCTTGGTTTGTGTGTGCTATTCCGTGACACTAACTGTCTGCTTCTGCTCGATGAGCCTGAAACCCACTTTAACCCAAATTGGCGAGCCAGTTTTATCACCCGTCTGCGTCAGTGCTTACCAGATAAAAGGGATGTGGGACAAGAAATGCTGATCACCACTCACACTCCGTTTCTGATTTCAGATAGTAAACCGGACAAAGTTTTAGTATTCAGCAAAGACGAAACAAGTGGAGTTGTCAGCATTAGCCATCCGGACTACAACACACTTGGCGCCTCTATCAACAAAATCACTATGAACACCTTTGGGAAGCGTGAAACTATTGGTGGTTATGCACAGTCCCTGCTAGAAGATTTACGACGACGCTTTGAGATAGGTGGAGAGGATAGGGAAGCTCTGATTACCGAAATTCACCAGCAATTAGGTGACTCGGTGGAAAAACTGTTGTTGATCAATGCCATTCTTAATCAGAACGTCCAAGACAGCGAGAAGGAGCAGAGCTAATGCTTTTTACTTACATCTATGTGCCGCATCAAATGGAGAGGATGCAGCGGTTTGTTAATTTCATTTTCTATCAAGTGTGGTGCAGAGCGAGAAAATTAGGTCCATATGACTTGACTCTATTTGATGCTAATCAGCCACTCAAGGAGATAATGACATCTTTTGCCTATGGCGACACTCAGGCAGGAGATCATTTTTCAAGTCAAGTTCAAGCTATTTATCAAAGTTTCGCCCTGCTCTCGCGAGAACAAATAGCTCAGTTTAAGCGGTGGTACCAAGGCAATAATAATCTAGAGAAAATATGTGCCAATGTGCCAAATACACCTCTAGCCCGTTACGCTGATATCGCGGTGACCCATAGAAAACTGTCAGAACAACTTGGTACGTTTTTCAAAGGATTATATACGCAGTCATTGCTAGATCTTGCTGCTCTACGCGCCAAGATTGGTGACATTGACGATCATTACAAGAACTTTGTGCAAATAAATAAAACTGGAAAATGCCCGTTTTGTGGTATCAGCGACTTACTTGGCGAATACCATACTAAACGCGAAGCTTACGACCACTACTTGCCTAAGGCACTATATCCTTTTAATTCGATAAACTTTCGTAATCTTGTGCCAGCTTGTCATTATTGCAATAGTAGCTATAAGACCAGTAAGAACCCAGCCCACACGCCACGAGACCCTGCAGGAACAGTTCAGCGTCGCGCGGTTTTCTATCCATATAAACTTGTGACACATTCCATCGAGTTACAAGTTACACTGCAAACTTCAGACATAGCAAACCTGGTGCCTAACGATATCGCCCTGCAATTTGGTCCAGATGCTGTAGCAGAAGAAATCGATACGTGGAAGGATATTTACGGTATTGAAGAACGCTACAAAGCTAAATTCTGCGGGGAAAATGATGGTAAGTACTGGCTGACGCAAGTGCTCGACGAGTGGAGAGAGGAAGGCCGAAATCCCTCTGATTTTCTGACAACTTTAGCGCGGCAGACTCGAAATCGTCCATACGCCGACTGCAACTTCCTAAGAAAACCTTTCCTTGAAGCATGTAAGGCTCGAGGTCTTTTGCAGAATTTGTAGTACTTGTGGCTGATTAAGAAAATGACTAGTTGATGAATATGGTGTCACGGGTGGTGAAAGCAAGCTACGATTATGGTTTTAAACGCAACTCTTATAGACATATTTCAAAAGCTGACTTTCGCTAATTAGGGGAATTGTTAGGGCATTAATTTCCTTTAGGTCTACACTGTACATTAATCACCTATAAATTATTGAATTTATGCTCTAGCGAAATAGCATCCTTTTGATTTTATCAGAATATAAGAATTCAACCCTAATAAGAATAAATATTACGAACCTTAAGCATGACTAAAAGACAAGTGCAAACACGGCCGAAAAAATTTTTCAACTCAGACATGAAAATAAGGACACTTCGAACAACACTCTTTAATTAAAAACAAGTAAGTCCTCAAGCAAATAAAAGATAAGGTATAGATTATCTATCTATACCTTATCTTCTAATGCGCTAATATTAGTCTTTCTAGCAGCGACTCGGGGATGAACTTTCAACAAGACCCCCTTTAGAGCTGCGATGTATGATCTGCACAATGTGAATGAGTTCTCAAAATGCAATTAACAAATCATTCCTAAGGCTCGTATTAAAACTGAGTAAGCTTTTTTATTCTCTCTGGAATAAATTCACTACGTTGCTGGTGGCTTGCTCAATCCTATTAATGCGCCTCTCCCATAACTCAAGTGCTTTACGCTTCTCACTAAGGTAATCATAACGGTCATAATGCTTCGAGCTGACATCCTGCAAAGCATGGTTTTGAATACGGTCGCGCAGCTCTTTAGAAACACCGATTTCGCCCATCAGCGTTTTACAGGTCCTCCTCAAATCTCTCGCAACAAAAACCGGATGATCAGGAAAATGCTCGCGATAATAGATAATAGCCTGCGCAAAACTGTCAGTTCGTAGATGCTTACCCGCATCCAGTCTCTGTGGGAAGATAAACAGACTATTGTTAACGTTTTCTAACTTCAGCCTTTCCAGAATTTCGACCGCTGAATCCGTTAATGGCACCAAATGGTCGCGCTTGTTCTTTGAGACGCCAGCAACTATCAGCAGCGTTTTCTCTTCCCAGTTCACGGCATCCCACCGACTGGAAGCCAGTTCATGCGGGCGCTGACCACCAGCGTAAACACATAAATTAAGCAGCAAACTCACCGTGCTGCCGACGCTTGGCGTTTTAGGAAAGTCACCCATCAGCTGTTGCAGCTCATTCAACTTCAGCCAGTTGGTTCCCGCTTTCTCTGCAGCCGATTGCTTAGGGATGACGCTCACCGGGTTCATCTCAAGTCCAAACATCACGTTCTGCTGGTGGTTGGCCGGATCGTTGTCCGCTTTCAGCCCGTAGTTAAACGCTGCCATCAGATAAGAGCGCACACGGTTCGCTTCAACGCTCGCCCCGCGCTGAATGATGGCAGACAAAATCTGTTTGATATGTAGCGGTGTGACTTCGTTAGCTTTCGTATCTTTGGCAATAAAGGAATAGGTTTCCTTCTCAAGGCGGTATAGCACCTGCTGCCAGGTCCGTTTTCCATCTTCCCGCATTTTGTTGGTGTAGCCCTGAATAAGCTGCTCGATGCTGCCCTTTAACTGTTCGGCACGCTTTTGCTTTTCCAGCGCAATTTCCTGTTCAGCCTTTTCGACCTTAGGGTTCTTCCCTTCCTTCAGCGTACCGGCATAACCTTTCGCAAGCTGGCGAGCCTGAGCTAGCGACATTTCAGGGTAACGACCCAACTGAATAAAGTGGCGCTTAGCATCCCAGTAGTAGCGATAGTAGAAAACCCGCTGCCCGGATGGCTCAACTTTAACGCCCAGACGCCCTGCTCCGCGCTCACCACTTTTGTCCCATACCTGATAAGCCGAGTCGCGTGCTTTCAGTCCGCGCACCATTGAGTCCGTTAAATTGTCTGCCAAAAGAGAGTCCTTACGAGAAAAGTTTTACTGCCGTTTTCTGGGTGATGTAACAGGTGACGTAAGGATGATACTGAAAGCAAATACCCGGAACAACATGAAACGAAGAAACAACCATAAGAAACTGATTTATATTGATTAATACGTAGATATGGTTAAAGGTGAAAAACGATGAAACAAGCTATTCATATGACTCATAATCGCTTGGTCGCTGGTTCAAACCCAGCAGGGGCCACCAAATTTAGTGATAAAAAACATATACTTAAGCCGCTCGTTGAAGCGGCTTTTTTGTTACTGGCTTTTCGAGTGGCGGCAAAGTGGCGATGCATTTTCACTGCCATGGGAAATCCTCAACTGATTATCCTGAGCAGCCCGAATCAAGACCGTGAATTGCAGAGCCTTCTGCGAGTCTTTATCATCAATGGCACGGCTGGCGCCACACAGCAGAATCAGTAGACGGTTTCAAAGAGTCCACCACGCATCAATAATGGCTGAAGCCGGAAACAGCGACACGGTTTCTCACCTGTAACTAACCCTCAACGCCTCTCATAAATCCGGCCCATTAAATATTAGCTTCATGTTAAAGTCATTGGCATTGCCTGACTCGAACAAGTGAGCAACAGCTATGCATCAGATTTTCGAAATACTCTCAGAGTTATTTAGCGCGTGGCCTGTCATGTCGGGAAAGCGAAAGGAGAAGAAGCCCGCCAAGGACACCAGGAAGATCTCAGGTCTTGCCTACGAACCTTTATGCAAGATAACGCCCGACCAAAAAAGAAATGATGTGCCGCACAAAGATGAGAGCAACTGAGAAAACGTACTCATCCTCATATTTGCTGGTGTGAACACAAGCGAAACTTGCAGAAGCTATCTTCCACGCTGACCGTTTTACCTCAGCTCACAGTTTTCATCCTCTCAAGCGGCACCGCGAATCGTCAGCGATAGTCCTGAATGTGGCGTCATCGCCACATCGCAGATCATTATCCCGAAAGCGCCCGCAACACCATACTGGGTAAGGTACGACAACGGGTTGTGATATTCTCCAGCCAAACCTGGCGATATCCCGCATTGCCCTCTGCCTGATCGTCAGATTTAGTCATCTCTTATCCTTTCTGATCTGCAACCGCTCTTCATCCGAAGTTATCCCTGCGACCTGTCGATAACGTATGGAGAAAAGGTAGCTGCGATTAAAACAGCCTGACGAGGCAATTACTGTCGCCAGCATTTAGATTTCAGGTAATTTAACCCGCGCAAACCCCATGCTATCTTGTGGTTTTGATTTTTTCAGTGGGCAAAACAGATGACAAAGTTGCGGGTAGGGATAGTGTTTGGCGGGAAGTCGGCCGAGCATGAGGTGTCGTTGCAGTCGGCCAAAAATATCCTTGAGGCGATCGACAAAACCAGGTTTGACGTGGTGTTGCTGGGCATCGACAAACAGGGACACTGGCGTCTGAATGATGCGTCCAATTTCTTACTTAACGCTGAAAATCCGGCGCTGATCGCACTGAATCACGCCGCTGAAGATGTGGCGCTGGTGCCGGGCAAGACGCAGCAGCAAATCATCACCCGTCACAACGCCCATCCACTGTCGCAAATCGACGTTATCTTCCCGATTGTTCACGGTACGCTGGGTGAAGATGGTTCTCTGCAGGGTCTGCTACGTATGGCCTCTTTACCGTTCGTCGGGTCCGATGTGCTGGGTTCTGCGGTGAGCATGGACAAAGATTTCACCAAACGCCTGCTACGCGATGCCGGCCTCAACGTCGCGCCGTGGCTGAGCGTCACTCAGGCACAACGCGCCCATCTGGATCCAGAGGCCGTGATTGCCCGCTTTGGACTGCCGCTATTTATCAAACCCGCCAACCAGGGTTCTTCAGTGGGCGTGAGCAAAGTAGATAGCATTGAAGAGTTTGATGCCGCGCTGGCACTGGCTTTCTCCTTTGACCGCAAAGTACTGATTGAACAGGGGATAAAAGGTCGGGAGATTGAGTGCGCGGTGCTGGGCAACGATGCACCTGAAGCCAGCCCCTGCGGCGAAGTGGTGGTGCATGACGCCTTCTACTCGTATGACACCAAATATATTTCTGAGAACGGAGCACAGACGGTGGTCCCGGCGGCCATCGCAGCGGAAACCAGCGATGCGATTCGTGACGTCGCCATCAAGGCCTTTACCGCGCTGGAGTGCTTTGGCATGGCGCGCGTCGATGTGTTCCTGACTGACGACGGCGAAATTATCGTCAATGAAGTGAATACCCTGCCCGGCTTTACCAACATCAGCATGTACCCGAAACTCTGGCAGGCAGCCGGGCTCAGCTATCAGGATCTGATCAGCCGTCTGATCGACCTGGCGATTGAACGCCACCAGCAGGCCAGCACGCTGAAAAGCAGCGTCAGCTGACCCGCTCCGGCGGCGTGGCGTTATGCCACGTCGCTGGAGATGCCGCAATAGTTGACGGGTGAGGTCTGATTACGGCCATTGCGCTTCGAGAGATAGAGGTTTTTATCCGCTGCCGAAATGAGCCGGTTAATCACACGGTGCCACTCCGTCGCTTCTCCGGCACTGCTATGCGCCAGCCCCAGACTGACGGTCACGGTAGCCGTACTGCCCTGTAGCCAGAATTTCTCTTTCGCCATCTTCTGCCGGATGCTCTCGGCGAGAAAATAGAGCTTTGCGGGATTCTGGTCGAACAGCACCACCACAAATTCCTCTCCGCCAAACCGGCAGACGCGTCCCTCTTTACCGATAACCTGCTGCATCCGGCGAGCGATCTCTTCCAGCACGCTGTCACCCGCGTCATGACCAAAATTATCATTAATCGCTTTGAAGTAGTCGACATCCAGCAGGATCACGCCCACCTTACGATCCGGGAAAATAGGCTCCGCACGCAGGCTTTCATATAAGCCGGAACGCGACAGCAGCCGGGTCAGGAAATCGTAATTCGCGCGCAGCGCGAGCCGTTGATTCAGCTGGCGAATGGCATCCATGCTCGCGGCCACGATCAGCGGGCTAATTGCGATAGTCGCCACACCCAGCCGCGCCGAGGTCAGGTGGCTGACGGGCAGAAGGGTATCATCGCCCTGAATGTTCATTACGCCGTGCGAAACCAGAATGATTTCGACAATACCGCTCAGCAGAATCACCAGGCTGGTCAGCGGCATCGGCAACACGATGGCACACCACACCAGCGCCGGAACCGGTAACGTCAGGCTACCAGCGCCACCCATTATTGCCCCAATCATCATCGAAAAGATCAGAGCGATAACGGGTGCCAGCTTGCGCAGCTGCAAAAACTGGCGGGCTGACAGCGACGACCAGTCACGCGTTAGCAAAAACGGCAGCACCATGAGCCCGGTAGAGAACTGCTCGCTAAACCACTCACCCCAGGCGATCGCCAGACCGACAGTGAAATCAGCCTGCTGTGCCAGTGCCCCCCAGCTGGCACAGGCTAACGCGGCCAGCAGGCAGGCGGGGAAAATACGTAACACATTGATAATACGCTCCCTTCCGGAATCATTCTGACGATGCTTTATCAGCAGCGTAACCGCTATCAGCACAAACAGAAGATTCGCCAGGTTCAGCGTGAAGGCAGAAAGCGCCCAGCCTGAAAAAACAGTGTCGTTAAACACCATGCCAGCAAACGTAGCCAGGTAATAGCGGGTCTGATGCAGATAAGGATTTCGGACGATAACGCCAGTGACGATCGCGTTGACTGGCCAGAACAGTGACAGCTCCTGTGGGATGCGCAGGTGTCCGCCGATAAAGCAAAATAACAACGTCACTAAAAACAGCGAAAATGCGTTCTTCTTAGCGTTGTGCTCTTCAAACAGCTGCATGCGCATACATCCGGACCTTGTCGCAGAGAGGCTGGCTGTCCACGTCAGCCTGCACAGGCGCGTGGTGTCAGAATGATTAAATCCTGGATACTCTCACTGTCATCCGGCGGTCAACCGCCCTTCCTGGGCTGACTCCGCAAAGTGACCCTGAAGAGTCTAACCCCATCAGATGACAGTAAAAATTGGGGACTTATTATGCCTCGCAAATAAAAAAATCGGATATCCGAGATATCCGATTTTTGCCTCTCAAACGACTTTACCGTTGCGTTTATCGCTATTTTACCGCAACCGGCCACTGACTCAGTCGAATGCCGCGTTTATCAGCGTTATCGCCAAAATCTTTCAGCACCGCTTTGACGTCGGGATCGATATATTCCGCATTGTCGTTATCAACGATAACCACGCTGTTCTCTGGGATCTCATCCAGCAATCCCTGGAGCCTGGGATTATGCATAAAGGTCAGGTTCTGCTGAAAGCGCAGCACATAGTGGTCATCATAGCGGGTGAGCTGCAGTGCGTTGCGATGACTCTTGTAGATGCTATAGAGGATCTGCGTGGCGATACCAATACCAATACCGACCAGCATGCCCAGCGTAATAATCCCGATGATGGTGGCCAGAAACGGCACGTACTGCTGCGCGCCCATCCGGAACTGCTCAACGAACAGTCGCGGTGTCGCCAGTTTATAACCGGTATAGAGCAGTACGGCAGCGAGGCTGGCCAGCGGAATGGCATTCAGCATCTCGCTAAACCACATGCCGCAAATCAGCAGCAGTACACCGTGAATGAAAATCGACAATTTGGTCTGCGCGCCCGCGCTGACGTTCACTGAACTGCGCACAATCACCGCCGTGATCGGCATCGCGCCAAGGAAACCGGCCGCCAGGTTACCGATACCCTGCGCGAACATCTCTTTGTTGGGCGACGGCGCGGGCGTCTGAGGGCGCAGTTTTTTCAGCGCCTCCTGGCTCAGCAGAGTTTCCAGACTGGCGACCAGGGCTAAGGTCACCGCAACCACCCAGACCTGCGGATTCTGCCAGGCCATCCAGTCAGGCGTTTCCAGCTCCGCCACCAGCGCAGAGACGCTGTCAAAAGCGGGCAGCGAAATGCGAGCCAGACCCTGCGTCATCTCAGGAAACAGCCTCCCACCCATCACGGTAGCCAGGCAGCCGATGAGCACGGCAATCAGCGGGCCGGGGATCCAGGCCAGCGCCTTGATCCGTTTCACCGGTGCGGTGGTCCAGAGACATAAAATGGCCAGACCAACACCTGCTACCACGATGGCGGGCAGCGAGAAGGTCATCTCGCCGGTCACCAGCGACACCAGCTCCGCATCGCCAGCGGCACCCAGTGCCACCGGGATCTGCTGCATGATGAGCAGCAAACCAATCGCCGCCAGCATCCCTTTGATAACGCTGCCCGGCACCAGCGAAATAAACCGTCCGGCACGCAGCAGACCAAACAGGCATTGCAGCGCCCCGGCAATAATCAGTGCGGTGAGAAACGCGGAGAAGCTGCCTAGCGACGCCATTGAGGCGACCACGATAGTGACCAGGCCCGCTGCCGGGCCACTGACGGCAAATCGGGATGGACTCAGCGACGTCACGACCAGACCGCCAATCACACCCGTCAGCAGACCGGCAAACGGCGGTAATCCGCTGGCCTGTGCGATGCCAAGACAGAGCGGTAAGGCGACCAGAAACACCACCAGACCCGCCGGAATATCGCGACGCAGGGTATCGAGGTTCATAATGAAGGTTCCTCTGCAGATTGATGAATCAGTTCTTTGAGATGACCGGATCGCAGGTCATAAACACAACCAAACACCTCCAGTTCCTGGCCCGATTGCCAGATTTGCCGGACCGGTTCAGATTTCACCAGTCTGGCGAATTGCGCCTTCACGTTGGCCTCAACCAGCCGATCAAGCTGTTCACCCGGCGCCACGTCTGAGGCCGGGCTTTCTGCCAGCCCCTGCTGAATATCATTTCGCAGCGTCTGAATACGTCTCGCCAGCGCGCTTTCCTGTCCGTCCAGCACGCTGCCCGGCAGGTTTTGCGCGGCTTCTACGCCGCCACAGCCATAGTGGCCGCTCAGGACAATGCGTTTCACACCGAGAAAGAAGAGCGCGTATTGCAGTACGCTCAGTAAATTGTCGTCGTCCTCAATCACCATGTTGGCGATATTACGATGTACAAAGAGTTCGCCAGGATGGGAGCCGGTTAATACCTCAGCCGGAACGCGACTATCAGAGCAACCTATCCAGAGTGAGTGCGGCTTTTGCTGATGAAGGAATTTTTTAAAATAATCCGGATTACGCTGGCGGCGCTGCAAGGCCCAACTGCGATTTTTCGCTAATAAGGGTTTAAGTGTCGTCACAATCATCTTCTCTCTACTACCGGGATGTCGCATCCTGGCTAACCACAACATGTGTCGGCACACAAATAAAGCATGAGCCGCCAGGGAAATAAGAACTGAATCACAGAAAAAGGTTATAGACGCTAACCATTTCCAATGCACGGGCAATATTTCACAACGCTTTGTTCTCACGGGTTTTGTCAATTTGCCGTCAGTAAGAGTCAGGGTTACGTAAATTTAATTAAGCAGCAAAGACGAAAGGGAAAAGCCAGAATTCATTTTTAATGAATCAAAAACATGTAGTTAGAAAATTAACTAAAGTTAATGCTGACAAATAAATACAAGCATTAATAAAGGGGTTTTTCAGCACCATACCAGCCAGCGCTCATTTCACCAGGAATCCTCTTAATTAAAAAATTAACCATTAGCACAATCAACCGGCTTAATGGGTATAAGCCAGTCAGATATACCTGTATTGAGTTAAGAAGGGAGCAAGAGATGATTAATTTAATTTGCAGGAAAATAGTGACGACAGTAAGTAAATAAGGACCAATAATAAACAGAGCCTGAACGAGCAGGCTCTTTTTCTTGACGAATTATTTACCGTTCCAGCTCTGCAGACGTGATTCACGCACCGACAACTGCTGTTCCGGGGTCAGCTTATTGTAGTTTTCCGCCATTCCGCTCTCCCAGTCGCCGTAGAGTGGATTAGGTAACACGATAAACTGCGTCCCGAACTGCTGATGATTAAGATTCACGAAATCGCGACGCGTCTGATTCCCTTTATGCCAGGTCGCCCCACCAAAATCGTTGAGGTTATCGCCGACGTAAAGCACCACGTTATAGCCCGCATTTTTGATGGCATCGAAACGTGCCTGCTTATTGGAGCTGTCGGTATTCAGACGTACCGTTTTATCGCTGACGTCAGGGAAGCCGAGCTGCTGCATATTGGCGACCGTGGCAGCGTAATCTTTCTGATCGCGGTTCGACACATAAAACAGCGTGCCGCCATTCTCTGTCACATGACGCGCGAACTCAACCGCGCCCGGCACCGCTTTCGCCTGACGCGCCTTCGTCCAGGCTGACCAAGTTTTGCTGCTGAACGGCTGGCCGTTTTTCGCCTGCCACGCGCTGTAGGCGCTGTTATCCAGCATGGTTTCATCCAGATCGACAATCACCGCTTTGGGTTTGCCGGTCAGCGACGGTGCCTGATCAAATGCCATGCGCGCGGTGTTAAACGCCTGCCAGGTCAGCGCCTGATATTCGCCAGACTGCTGGAACCAGTTTACAGCCAGCACCGATTGCTGACCGAGTTGCTGTTGCGCGGTCTGATGTGTCGACGAGGCGCAGCCGGTCAGGAGCAGCGCGACCAGTCCGGATGCTGCGAGTTTTGCGGAGGTTTTCATCATTTCATCCTTAAGGTGAGAAAGGTCTGAGGAGAAGCTTCAAAAATGTAGCAGTTAACGTAAGCTGTGGGCAGCCCAACGCACGCTGTTATAACAGGAGATTCTTATGGCCGTGATCCCGCGCTCGCCGTTGCTCGATTCGCTGGAGTGGCTCGATTATGCGTTTCAGCCAGCCGGTGAGCCACCTCCCGCCGATGCCGCCTATGGACATCAGCGCCACAGCGCAACCGTGGTCACCGATAGTGAGAACATTCCGCCCAAAAGCTGTGAGTCCGATGGCGTGATCGGCAGCGGAACGCGACCGGTAGCGGTCTACACCGCCGATTGTCTGCCGGTGCTGTTCGCCGACCGCCAACAGCGGATCGTGGCGGCGGTGCATGCCGGACTTAAGGGCACACTGGCGGGTGTGCTGACCCGCGCCGTGGAAAAACTGGGCGAGCAGGGCTGCAACCCGCAGGATCTGGTGGTGGCGATTGGCCCGGCGATGGGCCCCTGCTGCTATGAGCTGGCCGAACCGCAGCTGGCGGAGATTGCGAAGAACCCAGCGTTTGCCAGCGGGTTACGCTGGCACCGGAATCAACCGGTAAACCCACAAGCACAACGTCCACAGGCCGCAGCCCATCAGCAGGGTGTCTGGTTCGATCTGCCCGCACTGGCGACGCAGCTGCTGGTCAACGCGGGTGTGCCGGCCGCGCAGATCGACAACGTTAATGTCTGCACCTATTGCATGGCCGAGAGCGGTTCCAGCTACCGCTTCAATACCCACCATAGCAGCGGCTATCGCTCGCGCTATTCGTGGATCCGGCGGCGTTAACGGTTTCAGAGCCAGAAACATTAAAAGCCACGCACGCCACGGATGGCCGTGTTGCTTAAGCCCCGGGTTCCCTGCGCACGCTCGCCCTGCTCACCTGCCGATGTTTATGATTTCACTCACACCCTGACATTCTTTCACTTTTTTTTAATGCAGAAGTGGCTAGAGTAAACTCATCCGACCACTTTGCTGTGAGTGACTACCATGTCCGTCAATCCTGATTATCCTGCGCTGTTTACGCCGCTGGATCTTGGCTTTACCCGCCTGAAAAACCGCTTTCTGATGGGGTCGATGCATACCGGCCTGGAAGAGCATCCGGATGGCGCAGCCCGGCTGGCGGCGTTCTACGGCGAGCGGGCACGGGAAGGCGTAGCGCTGATTGTCACCGGCGGCATCGCCCCCAATGCGCAGGGTGTTACCACCGCGCATGGCGCGATGCTCACCGACGAAGCACAATGCAGCTGGCATCGACAAATCACAGAAGCGGTGCATCAGCATCAGGGAAAAATTGCACTGCAGATCCTGCATACCGGTCGTTACAGCTATCAGCCCGATCTGGTCGCGCCCTCCGCCCGTCAGGCACCGATTAACCCGTTTACGCCCCAGGCGATGAGCGAGGCGGCGATTGAACAGACCATTGAGGACTTCGCCCGCTGCGCGCGGCTGGCCCAGCAGGCAGGTTACGATGGTGTGGAGATCATGGGGTCCGAAGGCTACCTGATTAATCAGTTTCTGGTGAAACACACCAATCAGCGCACCGACCGCTGGGGCGGCGACTTCCGCCAGCGGATGCAGTTCGCACTGGCAATTACCCGTGCCGTTCGCGCAGCTACCGGTGACGCCTTTATCATTATCTTCCGGCTGTCGATGCTCGACCTGATCGAAGAAGGCAGTTCGCTGGAGGAGACCCTGTTGCTGGCGGGCGAGCTGGAACAGTGCGGCGTCACGCTGTTCAATACCGGCATCGGCTGGCACGAAGCGCGCATCCCGACCATCGCCACCTGCGTGCCGCGCGCGGCCTTTGCATGGGTGACGCAGCGCCTGCGTGCCCACGTTTCGGTGCCGGTGATCGCCACCAACCGTATTAACCATCCCGCCGTCGCTGAGGCCCTGTTGCAGTCGGGCTGTGCCGATATGGTGTCGATGGCACGCCCTTTCCTCGCCGACCCCGCCTTTGTCAGCAAAGCGCAGCGCGGCGAACCGGACAGCATCAACACCTGCATCGCCTGTAATCAGGCCTGCCTTGACCAGGTGTTCGCCGGTAAAATCACCTCCTGCCTGGTCAATCCGCGCGCCTGCCATGAGTCGCTGATGCCGGTCATCGCCAGCACCGCACCACGCAGACTGGCAGTGGTGGGTGCCGGCCCGGCCGGAATGGCATTTGCCCTGCAGGCGGCGCAGCGCGGACATCAGGTGACGCTCTATGAGGCCGCGCCCGAGATTGGCGGTCAGTTCAATATTGCCCGGCAGATCCCCGGTAAATCTGAGTTCAGTGAAACGCTGCGTTATTTCCGCTATCAGCTGGCGGCAGCAGGCGTGACGGTTCAGACGGGCTGTCGGGTCACGCCCGATCAGCTGAGTGACGCCGATGAGGTGGTGCTGGCGACCGGCATTAAGCCGCGTACACCGGCTATCCCGGGCATCCATCACCCCAGTGTGCTGAGTTATCTGGAGGTGCTGCGCGATAAGCGCCCGGTGGGTAAACGGGTGGCGATTATTGGCGCGGGTGGGATTGGCTTTGATGTGGCGGAGTATCTGTCTCAGCCGTCGCATGACGAGGATCTGGCGGCGTTTTACGCCGAATGGGGCATCGACCACAGCCTGACACAGCGCGGCGGCCTGGTTGCCCCACAGCCGCCTGCCGCATCACGGCAAATCTGGCTATTGCAGCGCCGATCAGGGAAACCGGGTGCCGGGCTGGCAAAAACGACCGGCTGGATTCATCGCACCAGCCTTCAGGCGCGCGGCGTGGAGATGTGGGGCGGCATTGAATATCTGGCCATTGATGACAGCGGCCTGCACCTGCGGCGTAACGGTGAAACGCTGCTGCTGGAGGTCGATAACGTGATTATCTGTGCCGGTCAGGAGCCGCAGCGCGAACTGGAAGCCGCGCTGCGTGCAAAAGGACAGGTGGTAACCGTAATAGGCGGCGCAGATGTCGCGGAGGAACTGGATGCGCGCCGCGCGATTGCGCAGGCAACGCAACTCGCTTTGACGATCTGACTAGCGCATTTTCACCGCGCGCAGCACCACAAACTTCTGGTTTGAGGCGATCAGCGTACAGTTGCCGAACAACTTCTTCAGCTTGTGGTGATAATCGAGGTGGCGGTTGCCGACAATGCGCAACTCGCCGCCATACTGAAGGCAGCGTTTCGCATCGCGGAACATCTGCCATGCCAGATGATCGGTAACAGCGTGCTGCTGATGGAATGGCGGGTTGCACAGCACCGCGTGCAGCCGATCTGATGGATAGCCGCTCAGCACGTTATTCACCAGGAACTGACAGCGCGACAGGTCATCTGGACGGTTTACTTCCACGTTAAGCTTGCTGGAGGCGACCGCCATATAAGACTCATCAAGGAAATGCACCTCGGCCTGCGGATTCTGCTCCAGCGCCACCAGTCCTACCACACCGTTGCCACAGCCCAGATCGACAATCTCACCTTCAATGTTTTCCGGCAGATGCTGCACAAACAGTCGTGCGCCGATATCCAGCGAAGAACGCGAGAAGACGTTAGCGTAGTTGTGGATCTGATAAGAGGTGCCATCCAGCGGCCAGACCAGCGTCGGCGTGGCCTCACGCAGTTCAGGCTGACTGAACTGGCTGTAGATCAGGCGCGCTTTTTTCCAGGCCAGTGAGGTTTTGGTTTCACCGATGATCTGTTCGAACAGCTGCAGAGTCGAGTTGTGGATCTCTTTGGCGCGCGCCGCCGCCACAATCACCGTATCTGGCGTGACGACTTCACGAATGGCACGCAGCTGATGCTCCAGCAGCGCCAGCGTTTTAGGCACTTTAATCAGCACCGCCGCCGGAGCCGCGGGCAGCTCAGCCAGGCTATCAACAAAGTGCACGTTGCTGTCATCCATCTCATTGAAGCTCAGATTTTGACGAGCGGCCTGCTGGCTCAGCCAGGAGTCGCTGACGTGCCAGACAGTGCGCGGATTCAGTGCGCAGGTTAACGCCCCGAAGCTGTCGTTGAAGATCAGCACGGGTCCTTCTGGCAGCGCCTGCTGTAACAGGTATTCATCAGCCGCATCCCAGGCTTGTAATGGACTTTCGTCACGCATCTGCGGGAAGCGATGCAGGATCAGTGTGCGATCGTTCAGTTCAAGTTGGCTCATGAATTCTCCGGCGTGGTACACTTTGATTGATTTTCGCCCCAAAATCGGGGGCGCAGTATACTGTCTTTCGCCAGGAATCCCTAATGTCCTCACTGATCTACCTTCAGGGTTATCCTGCCCCTCTTCTTGAGCAGGTCCAGACGCTAATCGCCCACCAGCGCTTAGGTGCATTTCTGCAGGAACGCTATCCTGACACCCACGACGTGATCAGTGATAAGGCGCTGTATGACTACACGCAGGCGCTGAAAAACCGCTATATGCGCAACGCGCCGCCAATCAGCAAAGTGATGTGGGATAACAAGATCAAGGTGATGAAGCATGCACTCGGGCTGCACACGGCTATCTCGCGGATTCAGGGCGGCAAACTCAAGGCGAAAGCGGAAATCCGTATCTCAACCTTTTTCCGCCTCGCCCCTGAGCCATTTCTGCGGATGATCGTGGTGCATGAGCTGGCCCACCTGAAAGAGAAAGACCACGATAAAGCGTTTTACCAGCTCTGCTGCCATATGGAGCCGGATTACCACCAGCTCGAATTTGACGCACGCCTGTGGATGACTGACCAGGCGATGCGCGGCAATGCGGCTTAAAGAAACTCCTGCGCTTTCTGAATCAGGCTGGTTTTAGTCAGCGCCCCCAGAAAGCGTCGCTCCTGAGGATTATTCAGCACCGGCAGTCGTTCCAGCGTCACCGCCGCAAACGCCTCCCACCCCTCACGCATACTCTGATTCTGATAGACCACCGGGAAATCCTGATCCATGACACACTGTACCGGTGAGTCGAGAGTAATCTCCTGCGCCAGCACCCGGCGCGAAATCTCATGGATCGAGACCACACCGAGGAAAGCACCTGCGGCGTTGATCACATAGACGTAGCGCTCACGCTTCAGCGAACTGACCGCCAGCGCCTGCCCCACTGACTCCTCCGGCTGCAATGCCGCACCGGGAATAATCAGCTCAGCTATACGCATGTTATCGAAATCATACTTCGCCTCTGAACGGCTGAAGTGATGACTTACGACCGGATAGGTACTGGCGGATTGCAGGCGATAGACCACCATCGACGCCAGCACCGTTGCTATCATCAGCGGAAACAGCAGGCTGCTATTCAGCGTCATCTCCAGCACCATCAGCATCGCCATCAATGGCGCCTGACTGACCGCCGCCAGCACCGCTGCCATGCCAATCGCGGCATAAAGCAGCATATTGCCCAGCGGCAAATGCAGCGCCGCCCCGATCATCGCGATAATCACCCCAAGCAGCGCGCCTATCAGCAGCGAAGGCGTAAAGAGTCCGCCGACAGCGTTCGACCCCACAGACAGGCTGGTGGCGAGGGTTTTCAGCACCAGCAACAGCAGTAATCCCGGCAGCAGATAGTCGCCTGCCATGACTTTGACGATCACTTCGTAGCCGTTGCCGAGAATATCAGTTGAGATCAGCGCCAGTAAGCCGACGGCGAATCCACCCGCGCCCAGGCGCAAGGGCAGAGAAGCGATGCCACTGAAGAGCACTTTGCTGCGGGCGATGCATTTAATCAGTAGCCATCCCGCCAGACCGGCGCTCAAACCTATAACCACCGTCATCAACAGGCTGCTGAGATCCATGGCGAAGTTTGCGTCTGCCAGCGGATAGAGCGCGCTGCGGAAGCCCAGCGTCCACATGGTCATCACCGCTGTCGCCGACGCGATAATCAGAGGGATCAGCCGCTGCAACGCAGAAATACCAAACGCAATCTCCGCCACAAAAATCGCCGAGGCCAGCGGCGCATGATAGACCGACGCCAGGCCCGCCGCAGCCGCCATCGCCACCACGTCACTGTTTTTCAGGTTCAGTGAGGCCGGTAACAGGCGGCCAATCGCACTGCCGCACAGCGCCGAAAGCTGCACCATCGGCCCCTCTTTACCGATCGAAGCACCGCTGCCGATACTGGCAATCGACGATAAGGCACGGAACAGCGAGGTTCGTGTCGGTACCGCATCGAGTCGGGCGTTGATCACTTCAAGATAATCCGTTTTCACCGTCTGCTGTTGCTCAATGGCGACCGCATAACGCAAAAAATAGCCCGCCAGCACCCCGCCCGCCCCCACCAGCAGCGGCCAGAAGATCCACGGCCAGAGATGCAGGGATTCGGTAATTTCGCCACTTCGGGCAAAGAGCAGATGGTTGATCAGTTCTATCACGCCGCGAAAAGCCAGCGTCACCAGCGACGCCGCACACCCGACCGGAATGGCGATCAGTAGTGTGGTCCAGTTTAATGCGTGCTTACTTGCTTTCACCTTCGCTCCCTGGTTGATGCCTGAATATCATGGCTTCAGCATATTATTGGAATGCGGATCGCAGGATCAATCCTTGCGTACCCGGCCCCCTTGCACCGCCTCGGGGAGATGTTACTCTGCCGCTTTAACGCTGCCGGAGAGATGACGTGATTCGTTTTGCCATTGTGGGAACAAACTGGATTACACGCCAGTTTATTGATGCCGCCCATGAAACCGGAGCGATGAAGCTCTGTGCGGTCTATTCACGCAGTCAGCAGCAGGCCGACGCCTTTATTGCTGATTATCCCTGCAAACAGACCTTTACCTCACTGGATGCCCTGGCCGCCAGGCCGGAGATCGACGCAGTCTATCTTGCCAGCCCCAACGCCCTGCACTGCCAGCAGGCGCTGCTGTTTATGTCGCACGGCAAGCATGTGATTTGCGAAAAACCGCTGGCCTCTAACCTGGCGGAAGTGGAGCAGATGATCGCCTGCGCCCGTGAGCATCAGGTGGTGCTGTTCGAGGCGTTTAAAACCGCCAGCCTGCCAAACTTCCAGCGGCTAAAGCAGGCGCTGCCAGACGTGGGTACATTGCGAAAAGCCCTGCTGAATTACTGCCAGTACTCCTCACGTTATCCGCGTTATCTCAACGGCGAGAACCCCAATACCTTTGATCCACGCTGGTCGAATGGCTCAGTCATGGATATCGGTTATTACTGCCTGGCATCGGCAGTAGCACTATGGGGCGAGCCAGACCGTGTGCAGGCCACCGCGACGTTGCTGGAGAGCGGCGTGGATGCCCATGGCGTGGTGGTGCTGAGCTACGGCGATTTCGACGTGACGATTCTGCATTCCAAGGTGAGTGACTCTTCACTGCCCAGCGAAATTCAGGGTGAAGCGGGTACGCTGGTCATTGAGAAGCTTTCGGAGTGCCAGAAGCTGACCTTTATTCCTCGTGGTGCTGAAAAGCAGGCGCTGAGTGAGCCGCAGCATATCAACACCATGCTATATGAAGCGGCTGCGTTTGCACGGCTGGTTGAGCAGCGTCAGGTGGACCATCCCGGACTGGAGGTTTCGCGGATTACCGCCGCGCTTCTGACCGAAATCCGCCGCCAGACCGGTGTCATCTTCCCGGCCGATCAGGTTGCTGTGTAAATATTTCTAAATATGTCTGAGATAGGTTGCTTCCTGTGCGGCTAAACCGTAACTTACTCTCCTGCAAAGGGGAGTAACTTGTAAGCTGATTGATCGTCACTACGTTGCGAAAGCATCCGGTCATCAGGCAACCCGGAATCGATTTCTGTGTTGTAAGTGAGACCTTGCCGGAAGGCGAGGTTTGCTTACACAAAAATAAGCGGCTGACGTCTTCTGACTTCAGCCGTTTTTTTCTTTTTAAGACAGGATACGAATATGCAAACTGTGGGTACGCCTTTACTCTGGGGCAGCTTTGCGGTTGTGGTGCTTATCATGCTGGCTATCGACCTGCTGTTGCAGGGACGCCGCGGCGCGCAGACCATGTCTTTCAAACAGGCGGCTGTCTGGTCGCTGATCTGGGTTTCCGTCTCACTGCTGTTTAGCGCCGCTTTCTGGTGGTATCTGGAGGGCAGCGTGGGACGTGAAGTCGCTAACACCCAGACGCTCGCCTTCCTGACCGGCTACGTTCTGGAAAAAGCGCTGGCGGTAGATAACGTCTTCGTCTGGCTGATGCTGTTCAGCTACTTCTCTATTCCGGCTAACCTGCAGCGCCGTGTACTGATCTACGGCGTGTTAGGCGCTATCGTGCTGCGTACTATCATGATCTTTGCCGGTAGCTGGCTGGTCACCCAGTTCAGCTGGATCCTCTATGTGTTCGGTGCCTTCCTGCTGTTTACCGGTGTGAAGATGGCGCTGGCAAAAGAGGATGACAGTGCAGTGGGTGACAAACCGGTGGTGCGCTGGTTGCGTAAGCATTTACGCATGACCGATGATCTCGACGGCGAGAAGTTCTTTACCCGCAAAAACGGCGTGCTGTTTGCGACCCCGCTGCTGCTGGTGCTAATCATGGTGGAACTCAGCGATGTGATCTTTGCCGTCGACAGTATCCCGGCCATTTTCGCCGTAACCACCGACCCGTTCATCGTGCTGACCTCAAACCTGTTCGCTATCCTGGGCTTGCGTGCCATGTACTTCCTGCTGGCAAACGTGGCAGAACGCTTCTCGATGCTGAAGTATGGTCTGGCGATTGTGCTGGTGTTTATCGGCTTTAAGATGCTGATTGTGGACCTGTACCATATCCCGGTTGGTATCTCACTGGGTGTGGTCGGCGCCATTCTGGCCTCAACCCTGCTGATTAATGCCTGGGTTAACCGCAAAAGAGATCAGAAAAAGATCGCACCATAATTACCTGCAGGGGCAGCGTATGCCCCTGTTTTATTTTGCGACAGACTGTCGTGCCATTTCATCCCTCTGTCACACTTCCACTATTCAGCATAATTAAAATCTGACCTGCGCCACACTGACAGAACTTTCTCTTTTCTCATCTGATGTTTTCCTTATACTCCGCCGGGCAAACCGTTTTAGCCGATGTAAAACATCGCGTCTGAAACTACATCCGCGACAAAATACAGAAAATATTATGCAGAAAACTTTCTCCGCACGACTGGGCACGCTGCTCGCCGGAAGCCTGGTGAAGCAAATCTTGATTGGGCTGATCGCTGGTGTGGCGCTCGCCTGGATTTCACACGATGCCGCGCTGGCAGTCGGTCTGCTGGGTGAACTGTTTGTCAGTGCGCTGAAAGCGGTCGCGCCATTGCTGGTACTGATGCTGGTGATCGCCTCGATTGCCAACCACCAGCAGGGCCAGAAAAGTAATATCCGGCCAATTATCATGCTCTATCTGCTGAGCACCTTTTTCGCGGCGGTGGTCGCGGTGGTCTTCAGCCATCTGGTTCCGCAGACACTTACACTGGCGGCAGGCACAACGGAAATCGTTCCTCCTTCCGGCATCACCGAAGTGCTCCATGGGCTGCTGATGAGCATGGTCGCCAACCCAATCACCGCGCTGATGCAGGCTAACTATATTGGCATTCTGGTGTGGGCCATTGGCCTGGGCCTGGCGTTCCGTCACAGCAGTGACAGCACCCGCGCCTTGCTGAATGATGCGTCTCATGCCGTAACCTGGCTGGTACGCTGCGTCATCCGCTGCGCGCCAGTCGGTATTTTCGGTCTGGTGGCATCGATTCTGGCTTCAACCGGCTTTGGGGCACTGTGGCAATATGCGCATCTGCTGGCGCTGTTGATCGGCTGTATGCTGCTGATGGCACTGGTGGTGAACCCGATGCTGGTGTTCTCTAAAATCCGCCGTAACCCTTATCCACTGGTCTTCACCTGCCTGCGTGAAAGTGGCGTCACCGCCTTCTTTACCCGCAGTTCTGCTGCCAACATTCCTGTGAATATGGCGCTGGCGAAACGTCTGGATCTGGATGAGGATACCTATTCGGTGTCGATTCCGCTGGGCGCAACCATCAGTATGGCGGGTGCGTCGATCACGATTACCGTGCTGACGCTGGCGGCGGTGCATACGCTGGGGATCAGCATTGATGTGCCGACGGCGATTCTGCTGAGTCTGGTGGCGTCACTCTGCGCTTGTGGTGCATCGGGCGTGGCGGGCGGTTCGCTGCTGCTGATTCCGGTAGCCTGCAATATGTTCGGCATTCCGAATGACCTGGCGATGCAGGTGGTGGCGGTCGGCTTTATTATCGGCGTACTGCAGGATTCGGCGGAAACCGCGCTGAATTCCTCGACTGATATTCTGTTTACTGCCGCCGTCTGTCAGGCAGAAGCAGAGCGCGAAGCCAGCCGGGCTTAAGATAGTTATTACCGTCTGTTAATCCTGTGCTCTTCGCGGATGGCAGAGTCCGATCGCAAAGTCGCTTTACGCATCCCTGCACGCTCGGCCCGCGCCTTCCCTGGCGCGGGACGCTTTGCTCTTCGGACTCTGCTACCCGCTCTCTGAGCTTTTGAGCTATCTGAAAGAACAAGATCGCGTTTGGTTTTAGAGCGTCACACCACTTTTGAAAATCGCCAGCTCGCGGAAGTCGTTCTTCTCGTTGTTGGTCGGCTGACCGCTGGCAATCGCCACAATGCTGTCGACAAAATCTTCCAGCAGCGCATCCATGCTCATGCCCTCGATCAACCGTCCGGCATTAAAGTCGATCCAGTGCGGTTTCTTCTCCGCCAGCGGCGTGTTGGTCGCCAGCTTCACTGTTGGCACAAAACCGCCATATGGCGTGCCGCGTCCGGTACTGAACAGCACCATGTGGCAACCGGCTCCTGCCAGCGCACTGGTAGCGACCGCATCATTGCCCGGCGCACTCAGCAGATTGAGACCAGGCGTTTTTAACCGCTCGCCATACTTCAGCACATCGACGACCTGGCTCTGTCCCGCTTTCTGAGTACAGCCCAGTGACTTCTCTTCCAGCGTGGTAATGCCGCCCGCTTTATTGCCCGGCGATGGATTCTCGTAGATGGGCTGCTGGTGATCGATAAAGTACTGCTTGAAGTCATTGATCATGGCTACTGTTTTGCCGAAGGTCTCTTCGTCGCGACAGCGACTCATCAGAATCCGCTCTGCGCCAAACATTTCTGGCACTTCAGTCAGCACGGTGGTGCCGCCATTGGCGATCATCTGGTCCGAGAAACGCCCCAGTAACGGGTTGGCCGTGATGCCAGACAAACCGTCCGAACCGCCGCACTCCAGACCAAACTTCAGCTCGCTGAGTTTGCCTGGTTCACGCCGGTCATGCCGCATTTTTTCATACAAGGCATGCAGGCGCTCCAGCCCGGCTTCAACCTCATCATCATGCTGCTGGCACACCATAAATTCGACCCGGTCGCTTTCAAACGCGCCGAGGGTCTCACGGAAAACATCGACCTGATTGTTTTCACAACCGAGACCAATCACCAGCACCGCACCCGCATTAGGGTGGCGCACCATATTCTGCAGCATGGTGCGGGTATTTTCGTGATCCTGTCCCAGTTGCGAACAGCCGAAGGTGTGGCTGAACAGGAATGCGCCATCGATTCCTTCGGCCTCCTGTGTCTCTTTCAGGAAACGCTGCAGGATCTGACGCGCAATGCCGTTTACACAGCCGACGGTCGGCAGGATCCACAGCTCATTGCGGATGCCGACTTCGCCGTTAGCACGACGATAGATCTGTACCTCACGATCACCCGGCTGCGGCGGTAAGGTCACGAACTCAGGCTGATACGCATACTCATCCAGATCGCTGAGATTGGTGCGGGCGTTCTGCGAATGGATTAACTCACCGGCGGCCACAGGCTGGGTGGCATGGGCAATCGGCAACCCATACTTGATCACCAGCTCATCCTGGGCGATAGGCTGCAGGGCAAATTTATGCCCGCGCCCGACCGCCTGTTGCACCGACACACTCAGTGGTGGCAGCTCTATGGTGGCGCCCGCCTCTAAGTCACGTAACGCCACGGCTACATTGTCGCGGGGGTCAATTTTAATTGCGTCTTGCATAGCGTTATCTCAGTTGGCTCAGCGCCTCACGCATTCCGTGGGCGATGATATTTTGCAGGTGTTGGGTGACAACCGTAGCCAGTCCGGGCTGACGGGTTAAATCTTCGCCCCAGTGTTGCGCGTCGCTAAGCACGCCGTGCACCAGCTGTTGCGGTGACAGCTGATCCGCATCAAGTGCTTTCCAGGCGTCGGCGTAGTGCTGTAACCACTGCGGCTCATCCTGTAATGGCCAGCTTTTACCGGCTGACTCGCCGCGATAAAAGGCGATCAGCGCCGCCAGCGCAAAAGTGATGTGTGTCGGCCAGTTGCCCGTTTGCTGATGCGCGGCAAGCAGTGGCGTCAACAGACGGGTGCGGAACTTGGTCATGCCATTAAGCGCAATCGACAGCAGCGCATGGCGAATGAACGGATTGCGGAAGCGGCGTTGTACCGCATCAGCAAAGGCGTGCAGTTCATCGGCTGGCAGATCCAGCGTCGGGATCACTTCATGACGCAGCAGGTTATCCACAAATCCGGCAATCGCCGGATCGGCCATCGCCTCCCCGACACTTTCAAGACCGGCCAGAAACGCCACCGGCACCATCGCGGTATGTGCGCCATTGAGGATCGCCACTTTCTGCGCTTTATAGGGCGCAATGTCATCCACATGACGCACCTGTGGCGACAGCGCCGCCAGTTTCAGTTCACTGAACAGCGCCGACGGCCCCTGAATCACAAACTGGTAGTAGACTTCGCCCGCCACCAGATAGCGATCTTCATAACCCAGTTCACGTTGCAACTGCTCGCTTTCCGCCGGAAAGCCGGTAACGATGCGGTCAACCAGAGTGTTATAGAAAGCACAGTGCTCATGAACCCAGGTTTTAAATTCGGATGGCAGATGCCAGTGATCGGCGTAACGCAGCACCAGATCGCGCAACGCGTCGCCGTTATGGTCAATCAGCTCACACGGCACCACCAGCCAGCCACGATCGCTGGCGCCATTGAAATGTGAATAGCGCGCCCACAGCAGCTGCGTCAGTTTGCCGGGGAAGCTGCTGGCGGGCTGATCGGTGAGCTGATCCGTGCCAACAAAGGCGATGCCCGCCTCAGTGGTGTTGGAGAAAACCATGCGCAGGTCGGGATTCCGGGCCAGCGCCATAAATTCACCAAACTGCTGCCAGGGCTGGATCTCACGGTTGAGGCTGCGGATCAGCCGGGTTTCACTGACCTGCTCGCCCTGATCGTTGAGTCCGCGGATCAGCGTGGTGTAGAGGCCATCCTGCTGATTCAGGCTGTCGCTGACTTCACGGTTGCGCGGCCGCACCACCACAATTCCGGCATCGGTGCCCTGATGTTCATTCAGCCAGTCAATCTGCCAGTCAATAAAAGCGCGCAGGAAGTTACCTTCGCCGAACTGAATCACCCGGTCGCGATAGCGTGTGCCCGGGAAGTCGTGGCGGTTTAGCCTTTTCATCATCAGGCTCCCAGCTCGATGCCGAAGTAATCGCGGGCATTGTTGAAGCAGATGTTCTGAACCATCTGGCCTAACAGCGCTTCATCGGCTGGCGCTTCACCCTGCTCTACCCAGCGGCCAATCATCTGGCACAGCAACCGGCGGAAATATTCGTGGCGGGTGTAAGAGAGGAAGCTGCGGCTGTCGGTCAGCATCCCGACGAAGCGGCTCAGCAGGCCAATCTGCGCCAGCTGGGTCATCTGACGCTGCATACCGTCCAGCTGGTCATTGAACCACCAGGCGGAACCAAACTGCATTTTCCCCGCCTGACCTTCACCCTGGAAGTTGCCTGCCATCGTCGCCAGTACTTCGTTATCGCGCGGATTCAGGCAATAGAGGATGGTTTTCGGCAGCGCATTATTAAGGTTCTGTGCGCCCAGCAGGCGGGCCAGCGGTTCAGCCAGCGGCTGGTCGTTAATGGAGTCAAAGCCCACATCCGGCCCCAGCAACTGGTACTGGCGTGGGTTGGTATTGCGCAGTGCGCCAATGTGATACTGCTGTACCCAGCCACGGCGGGCATATTCGCTGCCCAGCCAGACCAGTACCGCCGTTTTGAACTGCGCCGTTTCGTGCGGATTCGGTGCTGTACCGCTGCGACGGCGCGCCAGAATCGCATCCAGCGTGGCGTCGTCCGCCTCGGCATAACAGACCACATCCAGCGCGTGATCGGAGACTTTGCAGCCGTGCGCCGCAAAGTGATCCAGCCGCTGATACAGTGCGCTGCGCAGATCGTCAAAACGCTGCACGCTGATGTCGGTCAGTTGTTCCAGCGTCTCAATCCACGGCAGGAAGGTGTCGGCTTCGATATTAAAGGCTTTGTCCGGACGCCAGCTCGGCAACACTTTAACGCTGAAACTGCTGTCGTCTGCCAGCGCGCGATGATGGCGCAGGTCATCCAGCGGATCGTCTGTGGTGCCGACCATCTTCACCTTCATCTGCTGCATGATGCCACGCGTGGTAAAGCTATCCTGCGCCAGCAGTTCATTGCAGCGATGCCAGATATTGTCGGCGGTTTTCTCAGAAAGCAGCGTGTCGGCAATGCCGAAAGGCCGGCGTAATTCCAGGTGGGTCCAGTGATAGAGCGGGTTGCCGATGGTGTGCGGCACGGTACGCGCCCAGGCGTCAAACTTTTCACGATCGCTGGCGTTGCCGGTACAGAACGCCTCAGCCACACCGTTGGCGCGCATTGCCCGCCACTTGTAGTGATCGCCCTTCAGCCAGATGTCATAAAGATTGGCAAAGCGATAATTTTCGGCAATCTGCTGCGGCGGTAAGTGGCAGTGATAGTCGAAAATCGGCTGATCCTTCGCGTAGTCGTGATAGAGACGGCGGGCGAATTCACTATCCAGCAAAAAATCCTCGGTCATGAAACGTGACATACATGCTTCCTCATCTACTGAACCACTGATGGCCCAAAGTTATCATACCAATTTTAGTCCGTTACGGATTTATTTGCGATCCTGCTCACATAAACGGCGATGTCTGGCTACCGTTATGGACATTTTTGTCGCCCGCAGCGCGCTAAATCGCTGTCATTACGCAGGTTTCCAGTATCCCACAGTGCAGAAAGGGTTTTTGTGATGGCTCTCAACTTTTAAAGTTGTATAACAAGTTAGGCTCTCGTCTTATCGTGAGGTCGTTAGCGGCCCACAAATGGCAAGGTAAGAACAGGGTTGCTCAGACAGAACCTGCGGGCGTGAGCAGAGCTGCATCACGGGCTGTCCCGCTCCAGATAACAACAGCGGCAAGACCGCATACAGAACTGGAAGAGGTAGAGGATGCGTAAGATCAAAGGGTTACGCTGGTACATGATTGGACTGGTGACGATCGGTACGGTATTAGGGTATCTGACCCGTAATACCATCGCCGTGGCGGCCCCGACATTGATGACAGAGCTGCATATCACTACGCAGCAGTATTCATACATCATTGCGGCCTATTCAGCCTGCTATACGCTGATGCAACCGGTGGCGGGTTATGTGCTGGATCTGCTGGGCACCAAAGTCGGCTACGCCGTGTTTGCTGTGCTGTGGGCAATCTTCTGTGCCGCCACGGCGATGGCAGGCAGCTGGGGCGGCCTTGCTCTGGCGCGTGGCGCCGTCGGTGCGGCTGAAGCGGCGATGATCCCGGCGGGTCTCAAAGCGAGTAGTGAGTGGTTCCCGGCCAAAGAGCGTTCGGTCGCGGTGGGCTACTTCAACGTCGGTTCATCTATCGGTGCGATGCTGGCTCCGCCGCTGGTGGTCTGGGCAATCGTGGCACACAGCTGGCAGATGGCCTTTATCATGACCGGTGTGCTGAGCATGGTCTGGGCACTCTGCTGGCTGGTGTTTTACAAACATCCGAAACAGCAGAAGAAGCTGAGTGATGAAGAGCGCGACTACATTATCTCCGGTCAGGAAGCGCAGCATCAGACCGGCAACACCCGCAAAATGTCGGCGCTGCAGATTATCCGTAACCGCCAGTTCTGGGGCATTGCTCTGCCGCGTTTTCTGGCAGAACCGGCGTGGGGAACCTTCAACGCCTGGATTCCGCTGTTTATGTTTAAGGTGTACGGCTTCAATCTGAAAGAGATTGCGATGTTCGCCTGGATGCCGATGCTGTTCGCGGACTTCGGCTGCATCCTGGGCGGCTATCTGCCGCCGCTGTTTCAGCGCTGGTTCGGCGTTAACCTGATCGTTTCCCGTAAAATGGTGGTGACGATGGGTGCGCTGTTAATGATTGCGCCAGGCACCATTGGCCTGTTCACCAGCCCTTACGTCGCCATTGGTCTGCTGTGCGTCGGCGGCTTTGCGCATCAGGCCCTTTCAGGTGCGCTCATTACCCTGTCGTCAGACGTTTTCGGCCGTAATGAAGTCGCGACGGCTAACGGCCTGACCGGCATGGCAGCCTGGACCGCCAGCACGATGTTTGCGCTGGTCGTGGGTGCCCTGGCCGATACGCTGGGCTTCAGCCCGCTGTTTGCTGCCCTGGCGGTGTTCGATCTGCTGGGTGCCGCAGTGATCTGGACAGTCCTGAAAAATAAACCGATTTCAGAGCTGGAAGCGGAAACGGTGATTCCACCAGCCAGCGCCGTTCACAATTGATTTGCCGGGCTGGCGCGAGCCAGCCCATTTCCTCGCACCGCCTGAAGTGGTATAACAACTTATCTGTCTGCTACCAGGATTGTGCTATGGACCTCACTGAATCCCGTCGACTCTACCAACAGCTTGCCAGCGAGCTCAAAAGCCGCATTGAAACCGGAATCTATCCGGTGGGCGACAAACTGCCTGCTGAACGCCTGATTGCCGAAGAGATGGAAGTGAGCCGCACCGTTGTCCGTGAAGCGATCATCATGCTGGAAGTGGAAGGCTATGTTGAGGTCCGTAAAGGATCGGGTATTCACGTCATTGCCAGCCAGCAGCAGAATCGCATCGCCCCCACCAGCAGCCAGCTGGAATTTGCCACCTTTGGCCCGTTTGAGCTACTGCAGGCGCGCCAGCTCATTGAAAGTAACGTGGCCGAGTTCGCAGCCACCCAGGTCACGCGTCAGGACATTATCGACCTGATGGCGATTCAGGAAAAAGCCCGCCAGGAGGATCACTTCCGTGATTCCGAGTGGGACATGCAGTTTCATGTGCGCATCGCGCAATCCACCCAGAACAGTGCTTTAGCCGCCATCGTTGAAAAAATGTGGCTGCACCGCCTGCACAATCCCTACTGGCTCAAACTTCATGAACATATCGACCAGCGCAGCATTCTCAGCTGGTGCGACGACCACGATCAGATCCTCAAAGCGCTGATGCGTAAAGATCCCGCCGCCAGCAAACTGGCGATGTGGCAACATCTGGAAAATACTAAACAGATGCTGTTTAACGCGACGGCGGATGATTTTGAATTTAACGTGGATCGTTACATGTTCGGTGAGAATCCGGTCATCCTGCCTGATGGGTCCAATAACGCCCGCTAAAAGCGCCTGAAAACAGCCTGAGATGGTCAGTTAATCTGCAATAGTGTCAGGTCATGTAAAGCTCCTTTTTACAGGGCGTTTCACAAGGTAAAACTCCTGTTCGCAAGAGAGTTTTACTGTCTCAGACAGGCGATTTTTGTTACAGTTATCGCCCTTTTATTACCCTTTGCGACAAGGGTTTATAAAGTTGCTGATTTAACAATCGATTCTGGAAGGATCCGGAAAATCCCGCCCAGGCTGCGCGCCTAAAATTTATAACGAAATGCCGGTCTGCGTTTAAGTCCCTGTGGGACATGTTTAACAATGATGTTCAGGAATGATTGATGGATATTTTGCAAGCGTTGCTGCATGCCCTGTGGCAACAGGACTATGAAACTCTCTCCGATCCCACGCTGGTATGGGCCATTTACGGCGTGTTGTTCATGATTTTATTCTTAGAAAATGGCCTTCTTCCTGCCGCATTCCTGCCAGGTGACAGTCTGCTGATTCTGGTCGGCGTACTGATTGCCAAAGGCACCATGAGTTTCCCTTTAACGATTCTGGTTCTGACGACCGGCGCCAGTCTGGGCTGCTGGGTGAGCTACATACAAGGCCGCTGGCTGGGTAATACGCCCACGGTTCAGAAATGGCTCTCTCATCTGCCAGCCCAATACCACCTGCGCGCGCACAGCATGTTTCACCGTCACGGCTTATCTGCCCTGCTGATTGGTCGCTTTATCGCCTTTGTCCGAACGCTGCTGCCCACCATTGCCGGGCTGTCAGGCCTCAGCAATGCCCGTTTTCAGTTCTTTAACTGGGTAAGTGCATTCCTGTGGGTGGTAATTTTGACCGTAATCGGCTTCGCGCTGGGAAAAACCCCGATTTTCCGTCGTTACGAAGATGAGATGATGTTTTTCCTGATGATGCTGCCACTGGCGCTGCTGGTATTTGGCCTGGTGGGATCGCTGGTGGTGTTATGGCGTAAACGACAGGCGAATCAAAACGGGAAAGCCGAGTAATGAAACTGCTGCAGGCTATTCCTAAACGGTGGTTACCGTGGTTGATTGCTGGCGCGTTTGCGCTGGTCGCGCTCTGTGCGATCCCACCTTTGATGAAGCACGAGACAGTGGTGCAGATTCGGGTTTCTCATGCAGGTGCAACGCTGCCAGATGGTTTTTATCTCTATCAGCAATTAAGCGCACAAGGTATTCGTATAAAAAGCATAACGCCCGCGGGTGATGCGCTGATCATTCATTTTGACAGCGAAGAACAGAGTCTGGCAGCACAGAAGGTGTTGCGCCGCCTGTTGCCACAAGGCTTTATTGTGGCGCAGCACGATCACTCTCAGCACCTTTCGCTGGCGTAATCCCCCTCTCCCTCTTTTTCAGACCGTTGCCGCATGCCGCGACGGTCTGAAAGCCGCTCTATCTCCCGGTCTTCTTTGAACTTTTTACTATCGGTGTCTATGCTTAAGCGAGAGTCGATTCTTAGCACCCGCAGGCACAAGATCGCGCAGGTGATGAGGAGTCAGGTCGCAATGGAAGGTTCAGGACCGATGAAATATCAAGTATTGATGGGCATTGCTCTGTTTTCGCTATCGGGTTCGCTGCTGGCAGCAGAATCGCTGTGTGAGCAGAAAGAGCAAGATATTCAGCGTGAAATTGGGATGGCGCAAAAGCACAACAACCAGCGCCGGGTTAATGGTCTGGAGCGCGCGCTGACCGAAGTCCGGGCAGATTGCAGCGATAAAAAGCTTGAAGCCGCCCATCTGGAAAGAATTAACGCGCAAAAGCAGAAAGTTGCAGAGCGTGAGCACGCACTCAGGGAAGAGCGTGAAGAGGGCCATGACAGGGAAAAGATTGCTAAGCGACAACAAAAACTGGATGAAGCGCGCCGGGAACTGAAAAAGTTACAGGCGGAGCCCTATTAATTGGAATTAACCAACTGATGTTAAAGGAGTATTTTATGTCTAAAGACACATCATCGGAACATTTGCGTGCTGAACTGAAAAACCTCGCCGATACCCTGGAGGAAGTACTGAGCAGCAGTACTGAAAAATCCAAAGGTGAGCTGGATAAACTTCGCAGCAAAGCGCGTGATGCGCTGGACAGCTCACGTGAACGTCTGGGCGAATCAAGCGAGCGCATCGCTGCGACTACGCGTGAAGCGGCACAAAGAGCTGAAGGCTATGTGCGTGAAAATCCATGGCATGGTGTGGGCATCGGTGCAGCGATTGGCGTCGCACTGGGCATGCTCATTTCGCGTCGTTAACTATGGCTGACTCACAGCACAACCACGGCCCGGCTAAAGGGGTCATTAACATCGGCCAGCGTATTGTGACCACGCTGGTTGGCATGGTCGAGACGCGTGTTCGTCTGGCAGTGGTGGAACTGGAGCATGAGAAAGCTAACCTGATTCAGCTGCTGTTGATGGTTGGCCTGACCATGCTGTTCACTGCATTTGGTCTGATGAGCCTGATGGTTCTGATTATCTGGGCAGTAGATGCACAGTATCGTCTGATGGCCATTGGCATCACAACCGGCACACTGTTCCTGCTGGCGGTCATTCTGGGACTCTGGACACTTCACAAGTCGCGTCAGTCAACGCTGTTACGCCATACGCGTAAAGAGCTGGAAACTGATCGTAATTTGCTTGAGGAACAACGCTGATGAGCCGCCGCGAGCGTGAAGAACGCATCCATGAACTGCTTAAGCATGTGCAGCAGCAGCGGCTGGATTTAAGCGCTGCGCGGCGTGACTGGCTGGAAGGGACCGCCCATTACGATCGTGGCTGGTTTACTTTCCTCAGCTTACGTCGCTATCTGGCTATTGGCAGCAGCGCGCTGGCCGTCTACTCAATTCGTAGTCCCAGTAAGATCTTACGCTGGGCCAAACGGGGATTCGGTGCCTGGAGTACCTGGCGCATGATTAAGTCCGCATTGCCACCGCGTTAATTTTGTTAATAGCCGGTCCTGAAAAGGCCGGCTTTTCTTCATCAGATTTTCTGAAAAACACAGACAGTATATCTCGCTTACAACCTTTCCACTCCGCGATTATCATCTCCAGCCATCAACCCAATGAACGCAGTAGTGCTTTCAGCGGGCATAAACCCTGCGGGCAGCTTGCCCTGCATTCCTGATAGCGCTGGAGTAGATGATGAAAAAATTCGAAGATGTCGGTTTATTAGTGGCTCGCATCCTGATGCCAATCCTGTTCATTACGGCCGGCTGGGGCAAGATCACCGGTTATGCAGGTACTCAGCAATATATGGAAGCGATGGGCGTCCCTGGCTTTATGCTGCCGCTGGTTATTCTGCTGGAGTTTGGCGGCGGTCTGGCCATTCTGTTTGGTTTCCTGACCCGTTTCACTGCCCTGTTCACTGCAGGCTTCACCATCCTGACCGCGTTTCTGTTTCACAGTAACTTTGCCGAAGGTGTGAATCAGTTGATGTTCATGAAAAACCTCTCTATCGCGGGTGGTTTCCTGGTGTTAGGTCTGGTGGGTCCAGGCGCATACAGCATTGATCGCCTGATCAGCAAAAGAAAATCATAGGCGATTGCGCGCTAATCTCACATAAAGCGTAATGCCACATATACTTAGCAGGGCGGGGACATTTCCCCGCCCTGCTTGCATTGGAGCCATTATGGGACAGTTAATTGACGGTGTCTGGCATGACACCTGGTACGATACTAAATCTACCGGCGGACGTTTCAAACGTTCAGAGTCGGCTTTTCGCAACTGGGTCACGGCGGACGGTAGCGCCGGTCCGGTGGGCAAAGCGGGATTTGCTGCTGAGCGCGATCGCTATCATCTTTATGTCTCGCTGGCCTGCCCCTGGGCGCACCGTACGCTACTGATGCGTCAGCTGAAGGGTCTGGATAGCATGATCGACGTCTCCGTGGTGCATCCGTTGATGCTGGAGAACGGCTGGACCTTCGATGACACCTTTCAGGATGCGACGGGCGATAAGCTCTATCAGAACGAGTTCCTTTATCAGCTCTATTTGCATGCTGACCCGCAGTACAGTGGCCGTGTAACCGTGCCGGTATTATGGGACAAGCAGCAGAACACCATCGTCAGCAATGAATCGGCTGATATCATCCGCATGTTCAACAGTGCGTTTGATGCGGTCGGTGCCCGTGCCGGTGACTACTATCCGGTAGCGCTGCGCGAGAAGATTGATGAGCTGAATGGCTGGATCTACGATACGGTTAATAACGGCGTGTATAAATCGGGCTTTGCGACGTCGCAGTCCGCGTACGATGAGGCAGTGACTGCGCTGTTCCATTCGCTGTCGCGACTGGAGCAGCTCCTGGGCCAGCATCGCTATCTTACCGGTGATCAGCTGACCGAAGCGGATCTGCGTTTGTGGACCACGCTGGTGCGCTTTGATCCCGTCTATGTGACTCACTTTAAGTGCGATCGCCACCGGATCAGTGATTACAGAAACCTGAGCGGTTTCCTGCGTGATATCTATCAGATGCCGGGCATTGCAGAGACAGTCAATCTGCCGCATATCCGTCACCACTACTATTGCAGTCACAAGACCATTAACCCGAACGGCTTGATTTCGCTTGGGCCAGCGTTTGACTGGGATGAACCGCACGGCCGCGGTTAAGCTGCATTCGTATAGCGCCACAAAGCAAAAACCCCGCCGAAGCGGGGTTTCTGGTAAAAAATCGACGCTGACCGGTAAGCCGCGTTCTTTTCATGGAGCGCATCGTGGACAGTCATTCATCGCTGCCTGCACATAGCCCGCAAAAGCAAAAACCCCGCCGGAGCAGGGTTTCTGGTAAAAAGTCGACGCTGACCGTTAAGCCGCGTTCTTTTCATAGAGAGCGTCGTGGACAGTCATTCATCGCTGCCTGCACATAGCCCGCAAAAGCAAAAACCCCGCCGGAGCAGGGTTTCTGGTAAAAAGTCGACGCTGACCGTTAAGCCGCGTTCTTTTCATAGAGAGCGTCGTGG